>JACDJA010000087.1_pt1 | contig 130774 bp, 116 predicted proteins | sample 7449241 | NCBI WGS metagenome assembly JACDJA01 (sample SAMN14253289, study PRJNA609438) | sludge metagenome | isolation source: initial anaerobic sludge | collected 2018-12-20 | reverse complement strand
CGAGAACCAAAACGACTGTTCCGATGTAGGGGAGACCATCACGTACACCTTCACTGTTACCAACGAAGGAAATGTGAGCCTATCCAATATCGTTGTGGACGATCCATTATTGGGCGGACCCATTGCTGGACCGGTCAGTGGAGATACCAACGGAGATGGTAAACTTGACGTTACTGAAACTTGGATTTATACCGCAACATATATTATTGACCAAGATGATATCGATCTTGGACACGTGAAGAACCAAGCTATAGCTGAAGGTACCGCCCCTGATGGCACGGTCGTCAGCGATCTATCTGATGACAACAGTGTTCTTGAAGATGATCCAACAATAGTTGAACTATGTCAGGATCCAGTTATTGCCATTGTAAAAACTGGAATTTTCAATGACGAGAACCAGAATGGATGCTCGGATGTTGGTGAGACTATCTCTTACACCTTTACTGTGACCAACGAAGGAAATGTTACTTTAAGTTTTGTTGAAGTGACCGATCCATTAATAGCTGTGATAAGCGGTCCTACGGGAGACACCAATGGTGATGGCATGCTTGATCTTGATGAAACCTGGGTCTATACTGGAACATACACAATCACACAGGATGATATAGATGCAGGTGAGGTGGTAAACCAAGCTAGGGCCAAAGCAAATGACCCAATGGGCAATGCCATAATTGATTTTTCAGGGTCAACTATCAGTAACGATGATCCTACGGTTATCGAGCTTTGCCAGGATCCAGCGATTGCCATTGTGAAAACAGGTGTTTTCAATGATGACAACGGAAACGGTTGTTCTGATGTAGGGGAGACCATTACCTATACATTTACTGTGACCAATGAAGGAAACGTTAGTTTGAGCAACATTGTGGTGAACGATCCACTTCTAGGAGGGCCTATTGCCGGACCGGATAGTGGAGACACTGACGGAGATGGGGAATTGGATGTAGATGAAACTTGGATTTATACTGCCACCTATGCAATCACACAGGTTGATATAGATGAGGGTGAGGTTGTGAATCAAGCCACTGTTACTGGTACAGCACCTGATCAATCTACAGTGAGCGATCTATCCGGGTCCGCGATATCCAATGATGATCCCACAATTGTTGAATTGTGTCAGAATCCACAAATTGCCATTATAAAGATAGGAGTCGTTGACGACACCAATGGCAATGGTTGTGGTGACGTTGGAGAGACTATTTTATATAGCTTTAAAGTGAAGAACTTGGGCAATGTAAGCCTGACCAATGTAATAGTTACCGATCCTTTAGTTACCGTAATCGGTGGTCCAATTGACTTGGCTGTAGGAGAAGAGGATGTTACCACTTTCACTGCGGTTTACACCATTACCCAAGCTGATTTGGAAGCTGGCTCGGTTGAGAACCAGGCTACGGTACAAGCGATTGCTCCAGATGGTTCAATAGTAAGTGATCTATCTGATGACACCAGCTATTTTGAAGATGATCCTACGGTTACTGTTCTATGTCAGAATAATCCATCCATTGCACTTGAGAAATCGGGTGAGTTCAACGACGAGAACGGCAATGGAGTGGCTGAGGTTGGAGAAACCATTTCTTACACCTTTGCTGTAACCAACACGGGTGATGTAACGCTGTATAGCGTAATGATTACGGATCCGTTGCCAGGTATAATCATCTCAGGCGGTCCAATAGCAGTATTGGAACCTGGAGTAACAGATGACACGACATTTACAGCCACCTATGTAATCACTCAAGCCGATATAGATAATGGAGAGGTGGTTAACCTAGCAACTGTAACTGGAGAGGACATAAACGGCGATGAATATACAGATGATTCGGAAGCAATAGTGGTGTTACCAGGAGTATTGCCATCGACATTCGAAATATTTAATGGTATTACTCCGGATGGCGACGGTCTTAACGACTTCTTCCAGATTGTGGGAATAGAAAACTATCCTGACAACAATGTCAAGATATTCAACAGATGGGGCGTCCTAGTATTTGAAACAGACGGTTATGGCGGAAATACCGGACACGACAATGTGTTCAGAGGAATTTCTGAAGGCCGGGTGACAGTTGAGAAAAACAAGGAATTGCCTACAGGAACCTATTATTACATTCTGACTTTCCCAAGTACGAATCCGGGTAAGAACAGCTATGCAGGATACTTATATATAAATAGATAGAAAATCAAAAAAAATCCCGGGAGGAAACTCCCTCCCGGGTTTAAAATACATAACTATGAAACACAGTTATCTAACCGTCATTATTTTGATTTTACTTGGCACATTTTCAAGTAATGCGCAGCAGGATCCACAGTACACTCAATATATGTACAATACAGAGGTCGTCAACCCTGCCTATGCGGGGAATCGTGAAACTTTGAGTTTTGGTCTTCTATACAGAACCCAGTGGGTTGGTTTAGACGGAGCTCCAAAAACAGGAACTTTCACCGTAAACTCTCCCGTAGGTTACAACATGGGTTTGGGGTTGTCGGTGGTAAATGATCGATTAGGGCCCGCTACGGAAACTAATTTCAATATTGATTATTCCTATAGTATAAACACTTCCGAAAGTGCCAAGTTGTCGTTTGGTTTGAAAGCAGGTATCGATCTATTGGATGTGGATTTCACCAAATTGAATATTTACGACCAAAACGATCCACGCTTTCAAAATAATATTGATAACAAACTTCAGCCCCAAATAGGAGCCGGTTTATATTTCAATAACGATAGATTTTACGCAGGACTTTCAGTTCCCAATTTCTTGACCACAAAACACTTTGATAAAGGCAGTCTTGCCAATACGCAGGTGGAGACCGTGGCCAAGGAACGGATGCACTATTTTCTTATTGCAGGATACGTATTTGATTTGGGTGAGAACCTAAAATTTAAACCAGCCACTTTAATTAAAATGGTAAGTGGCTCTCCATTGCAAGCCGATGTTTCGGCCAACTTCCTATTATACGATAAACTGACACTCGGAGCGGCCTATCGATGGAGTGCAGCTATGAGTGCCATGGTCGGATTTCAAGCAACTGATGAAATATTTATTGGTTTTGGATATGATTATCAAACTACCGATCTTGAAAGTTACAGCGATGGTTCCTACGAAGTCATGCTTCGCTTTGAACTCTTTAACAGACCGGAACGAGTGCTAACCCCTAGATTCTTCTAATAAAATTTAAGACTATGAATACATTAGTACGCAATATATTTCTTCTCGCCTTTGTGGTTTGTACCTCTGGAAGCACTTTTGCGCAGAAAGGCCAAATAAGAAGAGCGAATAAGGAATTCGATAGATTTGCATATATAGATGCTCGCGAAATTTACCTAAATGTGGTAGAGGATGGCTATGAATCTGCTCAGATATTCAAGAATTTGGGAGATACATATTACTATAACAGTGATTATACCCAAGCTGCCAAATGGTATGATAGATTGATAACTCAGTATCCAGATCAAACCGAGCCCGAGTATTACTATAGGTCTGCCCAATCTTTAAAAAGCTTGGGAAGAGAGGACGAAGCCAACAAATTGTTGGATGATTATGTCACTAAGGGCGGTACAGGATTGGTGATAAAGACTTACGAGGACGATCCAGATTATTTAAAAAGCACCGTTTTTAGCTCACGTGACTTCTCACTTACAAAAGTGTCGGTCAACACCCAGTTTTCCGATTTTGGTCCGGCCTTTTATATGGACAACAAAGTGGCCTTTGCCTCTTCTGGAGGAAATACTACCGGATCAAAAGTATATGAATGGAACCAACAACCGTTTTTAGATCTGTTTATTGCCGATAGAGCCGAGGATGGAGAACTGAGCAATGCGATCAAAATGGGTGGCGACATCAATACCGAATACCATGAATCTTCCGCCACCTTTTCCAAGGATGGGATGACGGTCTATTTTACTCGAAACAACTTCTTGGACGGCAAAACGGGAAAGGACAAATCAAAGAAGTTTAAAACCGTTCGGTTGAAAATTTATAAAGCCAAACAAACTGGCGATAATATCTGGACAAATGTGGAAGAGTTGCCTTTTAACAGCGACTCATACTCTACTGCACACCCTGCGTTGAGCCCAGATGGAAAGAAACTGTATTTCTCATCCGATATGCCTGGTACTCTGGGAATGTCTGATCTGTGGTATGTTGACATACTGGAAGATGGCACTTATGGAGAACCCGTAAACCTGGGCTCTGAAATCAATACTGCTGGTAGGGAAGCCTTTCCTTTTATCAGCGATAAAAACAACCTGTACTTCTCAAGTGATGGGCGGTCAGGGTATGGTGGCTATGATATTTTTGTCACCGCGCTGGATAAGGACGGAAGTGCGAGTGCTGCAAAGAACTTAGGAGAATCGGCCAATAGCCCCAAAGATGATTTTGGTTTTATAATTGATGAAGAAGCTCGGATAGGTTACCTGTCGTCAAACAGAGGTGGCGATACCGGTGGCAGTATAGATGATGATATCTATTTGGTGAAAGAGGCTTGTACTATTGTCATCAATGGAACGGTCTTTGAAAAGGAGGAAAAAGATCCAATCCCTGGAGCAGAAGTCAAACTGTTGGATGAAAACAACCAGATGGTTAACCAGACAATTTCCAAGGAAGATGGATCCTATACTTTCATTGCGGATTGCGACACCCAATATACCGTTCGCGGTACGAAGGAAAAATATAATCCTTATGAAAAAATGATTCGTACCCCTGCACTTTCTGGCACAATTGAAGTTCCCATTCCATTGGAACTCATCGGTTGCCCACCACACGATTTGGGCTGTATATTGAAACTTCAGCCTATTTATTTTGATTTTGATAAATCGAATATCCGTCCGGATGCCGAAATTGAGTTAGCAAAAATACTGGCAGCCATGAAGAAATATCCAGAGTTGATCATCCACATTGAATCCCATACCGATTCACGTGGCAGCGATAGCTATAATATGGCTCTTTCTGAGCGCCGCGCCCAATCGACACGCAATTGGCTAGTGAAAAAAGGAATTGCTCCCGAACGACTTACGGCCAAGGGATATGGCGAGACCCAGTTGGTTAACAAGTGTTCCAACGGAGTTCCATGTACGGCAGAAGAACACCAGTTGAACCGAAGGTCCATGTTTATAATACAAGACTAGCTTTAACCAAATAATATGGTTTTAAAAAGCATCCAATTGCGCAGATTGGATGCTTTTTGTTTTTAATACCCTTTGCATTTCGTATTTTTGATCGCTCAAGAAAACACACCGATGAAGGAAGAGGAAGTTATATTGGTTAACGAGAAGGATGAAAAAATTGGCTTGATGCCAAAACAGGAAGCCCATGAAAAAGGGCTCCTCCATAGGGCGTTCTCGGTTTTTATTTTTAATGACAAAAATGAGCTGATGCTACAACAACGTGCACTGGACAAATACCATTCCCCGGGTCTGTGGGCAAATACTTGTTGTAGCCACCAACGCGATGGTGAATCTTCCATAGAAGCTGGACAGCGGAGGCTCCAAGAGGAAATGGGATTTACCACCCAACTGAAAGAGACGGTTGCCTTTATATATAAAGCTCCTTTTGACAACGGCTTAACAGAGCATGAGTTAGATCATATTCTTGTGGGAAAATACAATAATGATCCTAAAATTAACCCTACGGAAGTGGCGTCCTGGAAATGGATGGATTTAGAGAGGGTAAAGGAGGATGTCAAAACAAATCCCGCGCGCTATACGGCCTGGTTTAAGATTATATTCAATAAGTTTTATCAACATCTATCGGTATGAGTTTGACAGTATATAGAAAAGCACACTTTAATGCTGCACATAGACTTTTTAAAGAGGAATGGGATGACCAAAAAAACCTTGAGGTGTTCGGAAAATGCAGCAACCCAAATTACCATGGACACAATTATGAACTTGAGGTAGGAGTCTCTGGAGAAATTGATCCAGCTACCGGTTTCTTAATGGATCTTAAGCTGTTACGCGAAATAATCAGGGAAGAAGTAGAAACGCCATTTGATCATAAAAATCTGAATATTGAGGTAGCTGAATTTAAAAATCTAAATCCTACCGTGGAAAATATCGCCATAGTTATTTGGGAAAAGTTGAGGAAACGAATCGATTCGAGGTATGGAATTTCTGTGAAACTTTATGAAACCCCGCGAAATTTTGTTATTTATACCGGCGAATGAAAGTTTTTTCGGTCGTTTAGAAAATCCCTGTCACCGTCTTCTGAATACTTACCATTCGACTTGGTTTTAAAGCTTTGTTTTTTGGGAAGTATTATACCGTATTTGTTGTACCTTTGCGCTCGATTTTTAGGCTATTTCAATTTATAATAATTAACACAGTTAGAACATAATGGCGAATGTAAGAGATTTAAAAAAGGATATTAATTACGTATTGGGCGATATCATAGAGGCTGTTTACATCTGGGAACTTACAAACCCCGATAAAGACAATAAAAAGGCTGAAGACATCATAGAGGAGGCAATCCAAACCTTTGATGAGCTCATAGTTAAGGTAAACATGAAGAAAGTTGAAAACAAAAAATCACATTTTAATGCCATCAATGCAGAATTAGAGCAACGCGGCAAGAAACTGATTGATCAGATCAACGCACTGTAGAAGTATCCACTTCTTTCCTTACCTTAATAAAAGACTCCAATTCCTTCCCGTATTTGGAGTCTTTTATTTTTGGGCTCAAAACATCGTATACTGTATCCAGATACTTTGTCTGGGCATTATAAGCTTCGCTGAGCATTAGAAATGGAGCTATTTCATAATCCTTGTGGTTCAGTGCAAAATTAATAGTCGAGAAATATTTATTTGAAATCAAGGATTGTTGTTTCTTTTCCAGTTCCTGAGTCAAAGAATCATTCTTTTGTCCTTTCAATTTTAGCTGTTGTTCGATAAGTTCAAGATTTTTGGAAACAAATCGATTCTTTATTCTTTCATAATCCCTCAATAGGCTATCGTTCTTAGAGCCTGTTATTTTCGCTGCACTGCCAAAGTTTTTTAAATTCGTCTGAATATTTATATCCCCACGTTCTCCAAAGAACATGATCCTATCGTCGCGAAGTGAACCGTCTTTCAATTGAACGTATAAATAATAAATTTCCGGACTTTCTATTCTTTCTGAGAATTGAAAATTGGAGTTTCCATCCACTATGATTGAATCTACTGAGATCAAGGCGGTATCCTCAAATTTTTGAAGTAATAAGGTTCCCTTTTTAAGGCCTTTTACAGTTCCAGATAGGTTCATTGTCTCGGTATCGGAAGAACAACCAATAAATATAATAAGTACTGATATGATAGAAGTTAAATAACGCATTTCGACTTTTTTATGGATTGCAAATATGGGTTGTTTTTTCAAAAATTTATCCCGCTGAGGCTAATTGCATCAACACCGTACATAAAATGGCGCCAACAGTTCCAATGGCGTAGCCAAACACAGCCAACAAAACCCCAACCGTTGCCAACGAGGGGTGAAAGGCCGAAGCTACAATGGGGGCCGAAGCTGCCCCACCGACGTTTGCTTGGCTTCCCACAGCCAAAAAGAAATAAGGGGCGCGGATCATTTTTGCCACAAAGATCATCAAACCCGCATGGGTTGCCATCCAAACGAGTCCGATAACGATGAGCCACATATTGTCAAAGATGAGGGTCAGGTCCATTTTCATTCCAATACTGGCCACAAGAATATATATAAATACACTCCCAAATTTACTGGCACCGGCGCCTTCATAGCTTTTTGCCTTAGTAAATGAAAGTAAAACCCCGATAATGGTTGTGATGGTAATCATCCAAAAGAAACTGGAATCCAGGAAGGTAAAAATATTCCGTGTAATCCCTCTGGGAATATTATCCACAACCGAGGTAAAGAATCCGCCGAGGATGTCGGCGCCAAAATGTGCGAAACTTACCGTTCCGAAAGCTATTGCTGCCAAAATCATCAAATCGCTCAAACTTGGGTTCCTATCTACTTTTTTCGCGTAATCCGAAACCCTCTCCTTTAAATTTTCTATGGCCGAAGTATCGGCTTTTAGCCATTTGTCAATTTTAGCTGATTTTCCAATTCCGAAAAGGATTACTGCCATCCAAATATTTGCCACTACGATATCTACAAAGACCATCCCTCCGTACAGTTTTTGGTTATAACCGTATATCTCCAGCATGGCGGTTTGATTAGCCCCACCACCAATCCAACTTCCTGCAAGGGTTGAGAGACCGCGCCACACAGCATCTGCGCCTACGCCTCCCACAGCTTCGGGATGAATGGTCCCTACTATTAAAACTGCAATGGGCCCACCTATAACAATCCCCAAGGTCCCGGTCAAAAACATGATAAGGGCTTTGGGACCTAATTTGAACACGCCTTTTAGATCAATGCTCAAGGTCATCAATACCAATGCAGCCGGAAGCAAATATCGACTGGACATATAATATAAGTTGGTACTCCCTACAGTAGCTTCCCCCGAATCATTTATTGACACCCATTCCGGACTTATTACACCCGCAGTGGTTAAAAGTGCGGGTAAAAAATAGGCCATAAATAAAGCGGGAACGATTCCATAAAATTTGTTCCAAAATCCCGTACTTTTGGAGGAGGTGTAGAAGATGAAGCCTAAAACTATCATCAAAATCCCAAAAACAATGGTGTCATTGGTAAAAAGAGGGGTAGTATCTTTTAAAATCTCTATATCGCTGTCTTGCATTTTTGGCAGGTTTTGCCGCAAAATACAATTAATTTTCAATTTGGATTATCTTTTAATGAAATCGGCAATTGTATTGATAAGCTCGGGCATTACGGGTAGATTGTATTGGTTGTATGACTTGCTGTTTTCCAGATCGTTACCTTCTATTTCCTTGAAGATGTGATTCATTTTTGGTATGATCTTATATTCTGCGTCCGGCTTTGCCGCTTTGAGGAATTCTGCCTCGGAAACCTGTACCTGAATATCTTTATCACCATTGATTATTAGAACAGGGATATTTAATTTTTTGATTTCTTCCTGTGGATTGTATTGCATCCAAGAAAAAATAAATGGTTGTAATTCTTTCCTAAAAATGGAGGCAAGTGCCGGGCTGTAATTATGTGCTACACCCGTAACGCGTATATCATCCAGGGCGGTTCTGGCATTGTCTGCTAACCCCGGAGCTTGTTTGGTCAATTGTTCCACAATCACATCGTCAATTTCTTGTCCTGCGCCCGCTATGGAAATAAATCCATCTGCTCCCTCTTGTGCAGCCACCATCCCGATGAGGGAACCTTGACTGTGACCGATGATATATATTTTGGAAAATCTCTTGTCATTTTTAAAATAGTCCAGTACGGCCACTGCATCATCAATAAAATCTCCAAAGTGTATGTTGCTTTCATTAACGGCGCCCATTTTCATTTGCTTTACAATTCGCTTATCGTATCGAAAGGTGGCAATGCCCTTTTTATACAATCCTTGAGCGAGAAATTTCAGCGAATTGTTTTGCATCATTTGTTGGTTCCCATTCCGATCTGTAGGTCCACTTCCGGCAATTATTATTGCCAAGGGCTCGGGTGCTTTGGATTCGGGGGTCATTAGAGTTCCATCTATTAGAGGAGTGATTTGCAGTTCCTCTGAATGGTACTCAAGGTCCTGCGCAAAACCAGCAAAGGAGAGTAAAAGAAATAAAAGGGATAGCATCTTCATAGCAGATAGATTTTGTGTTGTGGAACTTGTCAAAACTAAAGATAGAAATTTTTTCTTTCTAAAATATCACAAAGGTTACGAGAAGGTCTTAGCAGAAATATTTCACAAAAATATTTATAAAAATCGAATGCCAGTGGTATCTTTGGAAGTTGTAATTAAAAGTGAATCCAATGTACAAGTTTATAGTTCTATTGATTTTTGTTATGTCATATCCTATCCATGCACTGGCAGATGATTGGGGTAAGACGGGGCACAGGGTGGTAGGGGAGGTTGCTGAAAAATATCTGGATAAAAAGGCCGAAAAGGCTGTTGGGAAACTATTGGATGGACATTCTTTGGCGTTTATTGCTAATTACGGCGATGATATAAAGAGCGATAGACAGTTTGATGCCTATAGCCCTTGGCACTACGTGAACTTCCCCTTTGGGACAAAGTATGAAACGTATCCAAAGAGTGAGAAAGGTGACATTATTCAGGGAATTGACAGTTGTGTTTCGGTATTGAAAAACCCGAAATCATCAAAGGCGGAAAAAACATTTTATTTAAAAATGCTCGTGCATTTCCTCGGTGATCTTCACCAGCCATTACATGTGGGAATGGCCGAGGACAAGGGAGGAAACGATTTCCAAGTGAGGTGGTTTAAGGATGGGACCAATCTTCATAAAGTATGGGATTCACAGATGCTGGACAGTTATCAGATGAGTTATACAGAGGTTGCCGCCAATGCCGATGTGCTTTCTAAAGAAGAGATGGATGAAATAAGAAAAGGAAGTGTTATAGACTGGATGTATGAGAGTCGTGCACTTTGCGAGGACATTTACTCAAATACGGAAATTGGGGAAAAATTGGGCTATAACTATATGTATCAATACATGGATGCCGTCAGGTTTCAACTTCAAAAAGGAGGCATTCGCTTGGCCTCCATGTTAAATGAAATTTTTGGATAGAATTTTAGCGTGCAGAATTTTTAGGTATATAAGAATGCCCAATATATCAATGCCAATTGTAGGGGCAAACGAAGGATTAAAATCCATTTTGGAAGTTTTAGCGATGCTTTTTCGTTTTGGAGCATATGGATATGGACAGGAAGAAAAATGATCAATAAGATAATAATTCCCCAGGCAGCCTCCACTTGGCTGTTTTTGTTCATAATCATAAAGCCCAGGATCATTTCAGCAATACCGCTCAAAATAACCATAGTTCCCACGGCTGGAATATAGGGAGGCATGATCCGTTCGTAGATTTTGGGTTTTCTAAAATGGTTCATTCCTGCGAGAATGAATAGAATTCCTATTAAATATTGGTGCCAAGGTAGCATAAGTGTTTATTTGAGAAAGGATGGTTGTTGATACTAAATGCGTTTGCAAGATGGCAATAAATTTTATTTTCTTGTAGATGGAACCGATATATTTTTAAACAGCGTTTAGAGAATGAAAAAAGCCATTTCGATCTCGCGAAATGGCTTAGTTTTCACAGAAGGGCAACCGTTACTTTATCATCTCATAGCTACGTTTAATAAAGGCGGTAAGTTCTTCACCCTTTAAAAGGTTTTTGCTCAATCGTGCCAAATCCAGAGCTTGGTTCACCAAACGTTCTTTTTTCTTTTGGGTTTTGGTGTGCAGTATTTCACTCACTAATTCATGATTGGTATTTACAACGAGATTGTACATCTCAGGGAAACCACCCATCCCGAACATTCCGCCGCCGCCCGTTTTCTGCATATCCTTCATACGGCGCATAAACTCGGGTTCTGTAATTATGAACGGGTTTGCGCTGCTGTCCATGGCTTCTAATTGGACACTGAATTTTTCCTTTGGAATAATTTCCTCCAGCACGGTTTTTAAACTGGTTTTCTCCTCATCCGAAAGTTTAGAAATTTGCTCCTCATCCTTCTTTATCAGGTTGTCAATATGATCACTGTCCACTCGAACAAAGGAAACTTTTTCTTCGTTACTCTCTACTTTTTGTAATAGGTGGGTAACGATGGGCGAATCCAATAACAACACCTCATATCCTTTTTCCTTTGCAGTTTCAATGTATGAATGCTGTTCCTCTTTATTTGAGGCATAGAGGATTACAAGGGTGTCATCTTTGTCAGTTTGTACAGGTTTGATTTTGTCCTTTAACTCTGTGAAGGTAAAATAACTTCCGTCCACAGTAGGATATAGAGCAAAATCTTGTGCTTTGTCAAAAAACTTGTCCTCGGTAAGCATTCCGTATTCAATAACAATCTTGATATCATCCCATTTCTTCTCAAATCCTTCACGGTCGTTATTGAAAAGGCTTTTGAGCTTATCCGCGACTTTACGGGTAATATAACTGGAAATTTTCTTAACCGCTCCGTCTGCCTGTAAATAGCTTCTGGAAACGTTTAAGGGAATATCAGGACTGTCAATGACACCTCGAAGCATGGTTAAAAATTCAGGAACAATACCTTCTACATTGTCGGTAACAAATACTTGATTTTGATACAACTGGATTTTGTCCTTTTGTATGCTCATATCGTTACTGATCTTCGGGAAGTATAAAATTCCGGTAAGGTTAAAGGGATAGTCCACATTTAGATGGATGTGGAAAAGCGGTTCTTCAAACTGCATGGGATATAGCTCGCGGTAGAATGCATTATAGTCCTTATCCTCGAGTTCAGTGGGCTGTTTTGTCCACGCGGGATTGGGGTTGTTGATGATATTGTCCACCTCTTTGGTCGGGGCCGGATCGTCTTCTTTTGCACCTTCAGGTTTTGGAAGTGTTTCTGTGCGGGTCCCAAACTTAATGGGAATAGGCATAAACTTGTTGTACTTTACCAAAAGCTCACGAATTCTTGACTCCTCCAAAAATTCAGTAGAATCATCGGCAATGTGAAGGATTATTTCCGTACCGTGTTCTTTTTTATCGGCCTTTTCAAGAGTGAATTCTGGGGAGCCATCGCAGGTCCATCGAACAGCGGGCTCGTCTTTATAACTCTTGGTGATAATTTCCACTTTTTTGGCAACCATAAAGGCAGAGTAAAATCCTAATCCGAAATGTCCGATGATCCCTGCATCCTTCCCGTCCTTATCTTTGTATTTTTCAATGAATTCCTCCGCTCCTGAAAAGGCGATTTCATTGATGTATTTTTCCACTTCCTCGCCTGTCATACCGATACCTTGATCGATGATCCGAAGTTCTTTCTTTTTCTTGTCCAGCTTTACTTCGATAATTGGATTGCCGTATTCAACTCCTTGCGCCTCTCCAATATTGGTGAGATGCTTCAACTTTAAGGTCGCATCCGTGGCGTTTGAAATCAATTCCCGTAAGAAGATTTCATGGTCACTGTACAAAAATTTCTTTATCAGGGGGAAAATATTATCCACCGATACATTAATAGTTCCTTTGCTCATGATTATTTTTATTTTAAATGATTTTCCATCAAACTTTTCATCTGTTTTAATCAGAGGACCAAGCAGATTGGCGACGGAATTAATTTTACTGATTATTGTGCTGTACTATAAGTCAAATAAAGTACCAATTAGAATTGGCTGACAAGATGTCACCGATGGTAATCATCGGACCCTACAGGGTTTTTGGAAATTTGAGAGTTTTTCTCGTGAGCCGTGTTCAATTACTAATTCAAATTGACCAAATTCTCATTGGCTGAGGCTAAACTCTCAATACCTACTGCGACAGCTTGCTTTAATGAATAGTTTTGCGTTTTATGGAAGCCTGTATTTAAGCAGAAGCGCCCTAAAGGACAGAACACATTAAATTTTAAATTCTAAATTAAGTTAACATGAAAACCTACTGTATTTCCCCAAACCTTCTTTTTTTCCGAATTTTAAAAGGAAAGAATATTGTATTGGCCCTGCTATTGTCATTCTTCTTTTACTCTTGTAGTAGTGATGATGACGCTGAAGAAGTTATTGATCCTCGCATAGAAGCAGAAGTATTGCCCTGTGATTATTTTAGTGACGAAAATCGTACCTTAGTCCATACCCCAGGAGCAGAGATAGATTATATCGTGGAATGCGTGATGACCGTTGAAAAGGATATTGTTATAGAGCCTGGAGTGCGGATTGCCTTTGAACTGGATGCCGGATTGCACATTAAGGAAAATGGAAACTTAACCGCTGTGGGAACTGCTGATGAGCCTATTTTATTCACTGGAACCGAAAAAGTGCGAGGATTTTGGAAAGGGGTCGCTTTTACCAGTCCTGGAGTAAGAAACAAATTGGAACATGTAACTATTGAATATGGAGGTGGTGCTGCCATTCACGCTAATGTAAAGCCCGCAAACCTCACCGTTTCCTATGACACCCGCTTGAGTGTGGATAACAGTACTTTTAGCAATAGCCAGAACTTTGGAATGTACGTGTATTCAAATACAAGAGAACTTTCAGTTCAGAACAGCACCTTTACCCAAAACAAGGTTCCGGTATATTCCTATAATACTCCCAATTTAATGGAACATATGAACGGTACCAACGATTATTCCGGTAATGACAACGATGTCGTGGAACTTTCAGGGGGAAGGGCAGGCTATGGCTTCAATTCCAGCCTGACCTGGCATAAGATCAATGTGCCCTATTTTCTTTATCACGACATTACAGTAACGGGAAGTGGAACGGTACTCAATGTTGAACCTGGGGTGCATGTAATAGTAGGACAAGGAAAGAAATTTGAGCCGGAGGCCAAGGTTATATTCCAGGGTACAGCCGAAGATCCTATTATTTTTGAAGGAGCCGATCCTACTCCCGGTTATTGGGAAGGTTTCTACGTGCATGGAGCCATAAATTCAGAAATGGACCATATGATTATTAAACATGCCGGAGGTGGAAGTAACGAGGCAGCCGTGTATATTCGCTATGGTACCACTATCTCAATAACAAATGTCCACTTTGAAGACATTTACGGCTGTGCCATAAAAGACAGAGACAGTGGCAGCAATAACATAACCACTGCAAATATTACAAAAACAAATACAAATACTGGAAATGTGAATACCCTATATTGTATTGAATAAAATGATTCTTTAGGAAGAAAAATTCCTATTTCAAACTGGTCCATAGCTGTCTTTGCTGTGGGCCAGTTTTTTATTCTTTCCACTCCAGTTCTTATTATAATTGCTCTCTCAACTTTAACAGAATATTCTGTTTAACAATTGAATGTATAGGTTGAACATTTGGTATCTTTACCCAATTAAAAAAGTGGTTTCTTATGACGGCACATAAAGATAAGATCAAAAAGGCTAACACCTCTCAGAAAGTTTCAAGAGAGGGGATAATTTCTCGGTACGTGGAAACAGTCCTGACTCGCGACAGCATTCCAACGAGCGTGTATAAATTTTGTAAGGACAATGGGTTTAAAGAGGAGGAATTCTATTCCTGTTTTGGTTCTATTGAAGGCATCCAGGAAGAAATTTGGAATTCCTTCTATAATCAAACAGTGGAGTTGGCGCAAAAAAGCGAAGCCTTCCACACCTACTCCAACCGTGAAAAGATGCTCACCTTCTTTTATACCTTTTTTGAAGTTCTCACGCTCAACCGAAGCTATGTGCTTTTCTCTTTGAGAGAGAAAAGTGATTTACTAAAGAATTTAAAACAGTTGAAAGGTCTTCGAACTCGAGTAAAGAATTTCACTTCTGAATTGATCAAAGAGCAAAATGACGAACAGAACCTTAAAATATTGAAACGCCCAGTCACGGTATTTGCGGAAGGGGCGTGGTTACAGACACTCTTTCTTTTAAAGTACTGGTTGGACGATAACTCTGCCAATTTTGAAAATACTGACATAGCCATTGAAAAATCAGTACGCGCCATTTTTGACCTATTTGACAATACTCCTATGGAAAGTATAATTGATTTTGGTAAATTTTTGTGGAAAGAAAGAATGTCCTAATGAAGACCTTAGATAAAATCCCCACGAATAAAATTCAGCGCGCGTCAAAGCTTATGGCTACTGGGGTAAAAGTAGGCGGAAATTATTTAAAGTATTATAGCAAAAAACTGGTCAATCCAGAGCATTCAAAAGTCGAGCTCAATGAAAGCAATGCAGAGGATATTTACGACAGTCTTAAGAATTTAAAGGGGAGTGCCCTGAAGGTAGCACAAATGTTGAGCATGGAAAAAAACATTATGCCCAATGCCTACGTTGAAAAATTTTCCTTGGCCCAATTTCAAGTTCCTCCACTATCGGCACCGTTGGTACGCAAAACTTTTAAAAGATATTTCGGCGATGTACCGGAAAGCTTATACGATACTTTTAATGCCGATTCTGTAGCGGCCGCCAGTATTGGCCAGGTCCATAAAGCTACAAAAAACGGAAAGGACCTGGCCGTTAAAATCCAATATCCCGGTGTAGCGGAAAGTATCAGCAGCGATCTGGCAATGGTTAAGCCAGTTGCGATTAAAATGTTTAATCTGAAGGGGAAAGGCAGCGAAAAATATTTTAAGGAAATAGAAGAAAAGCTTTTGGAAGAAACGGACTATTTGCTGGAGGTAGATCAGAGCAAAGAAATATCAGCAGCCTGTGGCAACATTCCCCACTTGCGTTTTCCCCAATATTATTCAGAGCTTTCCAACGAGCGGATTATTACGATGGATTGGATGGAAGGCAAGCACTTGTCTGATTTTGCCAAAACCAATACCGATTTATCAAAGGCAAACAAAGTAGGGCAAACGCTCTGGGATTTTTACATGTTCCAAATGCACCTGCTGAAACGCGTTCATGCCGACCCACATCCTGGAAACTTTATGGTAGATGAGGACGGCGATCTAATTGTCATAGATTTTGGATGCGTAAAAGAGGTTCCTGAAGAGTTTTACCTTCCCTATTTTGAACTCGCGCGACCGGAGAATATAAATAACCCTGAGCTATTTACTGAGAAAATGTATGTCCTGGAAATTTTGAAAAAGGAAGATTCTCCTGAAGAAATAAGGTTCTTCTCCAATTTGTTTTATGAAATGCTGAACCTCTTTACCCAGCCGTTCCACAATCAAACCTTTGACTTTTCCGACAAAGCATTTTTTGATAAAATAGCCGATTTCAGCAACAAATATTCTAAGGATACAGAAATTCGGAAAATGAACGGGAATAGGGGTTCCAAACATTTTTTATACATAAACAGAACCTTTTTTGGGCTTTATAATTTGATGAACGACCTCGGATCACAAGTAGTAATTGACAACTACAAAAAGTACGTTTAAACTTTAACAAAACTTTGTTTAATCTCTTAACATTTTTAATGAACAAGGATGGGTATCTTTACCTCAGATAATCGAATAATTGCTATGAAAAAGTAAAATATTCTATTATTTAATTGGTTAGGTTGTTTAAGAGGAGGCGCATTCATTGCGCCTCTTTTTTATTATTGATTTTATTACTCTGCCCTTGCCTGGTCTCGGTGTCTGTTTTTTACATATTTGTCCAGCCATTGATCCTGCTCCCAGAGCATGTGCAAAATACTTTCCTTGGCACTGTAGCCATGACTTTCTTTTGGAAGTAATACCAGTCTGGCAGTTGCTCCCAAACCTTTTAGCGCATTAAAATAACGTTCGCTCTGCATTGGGTATGTACCTGAATTGTTGTCAGCTTCACCGTGTATCAACAGCAAGGGTGTTTTCATTTTATCGGCGTGCATAAAAGGCGACATGGTATTATAGGTTTCAGGTGAATCCCAATAACTTCGTTCCTCACTTTGAAATCCGAAGGGCGTAAGCGTTCTATTATAAGCACCACTACGTGCGATACCCGCGGCAAAAAGATCCGAATGACTCAATAGGTTGGCGACCATAAAGGCACCATACGAGTGACCACCCACAGCAACTCGTTCTGCATCGATATATCCCATCTTATCTACGGCATCGATGGCAGCCTTTGCATTGGCAACCAACTGTTGTCTAAATGTGTCGTTGGGCTCTTCATCACCCTCGCCTACAATTGGGAAGGCAGCACCGTCCAGTACCACATATCCCTGGGTGACCCAATAGAGCGGGGAACCCCAGAAAGGATATATAAACTTATTGGGATTCGTCGTATTCTGCGAAGCACTGTTTTTGTCTTTGTACTCACGTGGATAGGCCCATAATATCATGGGCATCTTTTCTTTTTTACCCTTGTCATATCCCACAGGAAGATATAAGGTCCCATCCAATTCCAGACCATCCTCCCGCTTGTATGCGATTACTTCCTTGTGCACATCTTGCAGACTTTTAAATGGATTTTCGAAAGAAGTTATGGGCGTTAACTCATTCCTTTTATTAATATTTCTGAAATAATAATTGGGATATTCTTGTTGTGATTCGATCCGAACAAGTACGATTCCTTTCTTTAAGTCGATTGCCGATGATAGATTTTCAAGTTTATCGGTATAGGCAGATTCATAAATACGCTTTGCCTTCTGCGATTTTAAATTAAACATATCGATAAACGGAAATTGTCCCTTTTCCGAAAAACCATCTCCTATCAAATACGCATTTCCCTTGTGGATTTCAAGAACCTGTTCATTATACTCATTTTTCGTGGTAACAAAATCACCTGGGTCACTATATCGATCCTGATAATTCCTATCAAAAATAACCTTGGGTTTTTGTGCAGCATTTGACGGATTGAAGAGGTAGGATTTGGTGTTTCTGTCGTTCCACCAATAATCGGTGGCTATTGCCAGCTTGTCATTCCCCCAGATAATTTCCGAAAAACGATTTTTGGTATTTAACAACAAGCTTTCCTTTCCATCAAAGGGAGCTACAAGTTCATAGACGGCATCCCGAAAATCCACCTCAACATCCGGATCGCCTTTGTCCAATGCCTCAGCCCAAAATAACGTGGCGGGCTGGTCGGCACGCCAGTTCATGTTTCTCTTTCCCAGGCGGGTGGCCATAAAGCCTTTGGGTTGCACTTCATTTAAAGGAACGTTGTTCACCGTTCTTATAAGATTTCCAGATTTCCCATAGATATTGGTCTCAAATGGGAACCTATAGTACGGCACGATATAGGAAAAGGGTTTTTTTATGATGTTGACCATCACATAATTGCCATCTGGGGAAAATTCGATGTCATCGTACATTGCCGCTGGTAAAAAATCACTGATAGCTCCTTCTGTGGAAACCTTTTTTATCTCTGAAAGAGCCAGTTGCTCAAAATTGTATTCATCATTCGGGCTTCCCAAGAGGTCTTGATAGGTTCGGTTCTGGGCCTTTTCCCCGTCACTTACGGTCACTGTGGGACCTTCTGGAACCGCTTCTGCAGTATTGATCAGTTCCTTCCTGTTTTCCGGCACTGTTTTTACCAACAAGGAATTACTATCCTTAAACCAATTGATTGGATCGCCCATGTTTGCATTTATCGGTAATGTGCTTAGTCTTTTTGCCCATGCCGTTTCTATATTGGCCAGCCACAATTCCACTTTGTTTTCTGAAGTATTTAAAAATGCCATCATCAATTCGTCGGGCGACATAGTAAAGTGTGAAAGTCGGGCGTTTTCAGGAATACCAGTAACTTGCCGTGGATCCCTATCAGTTGCCTTCTTCACTTTGATGTTGTTGTAATAAGTGGTTCTGCTTCCAATGTTAGTTTTTGGGTTTATACGGAGCCCCCCTAAGCGCATCTCGTCTTCGGAAAGTTCGGCTATGGATTTATATTGATCGCGATAAAAAAGCACTGCGTTTTCTCCCTTGCTGTCAACCCGCACTCCGGGTGCCAAGGGAGCATCCACTAAGTCCAAGATAGCAGCAGGAGGTTTTTGATAGGTAAGTTTTTTCTGGGCCAAAAGGATGTTGGATAGAAAAAATAGAAGAAGGAGAAAGTGGTATTTGTTCATAATTTAAATTTTTAAGGCCTAAAGATATTTAAAAAATCGGGAATCCCTCTTTGCTGCGCATTCATACCATATATTTTGGAATTTATTTCCCTAAAAGAACCTATATCCTTATCTTTCCTCGTTATTAAAATCTTAGCAAAAATGTATACTTCCAAAATTATCGGCCTGGGATACTATGTCCCTGAAAATGTGGTCACCAACGATGATCTATCAAAAATGATGGATACCAACGACGCTTGGATTCAAGAGCGCACGGGGATCAAAGAAAGGCGACATATAAAAAAAGGGGATGGGAATTCCACCTCGATTATGGGTGCAAAAGCTGCGAAAATTGCTTTGGAACGCGCCAATCGCACTCCAGCCGATATCGATATGATAGTGTTTGCCACGCTTAGCCCGGACATGTATTTTCCCGGGGGAGGAGTGGAAGTACAAGAGATAATGGGGATGCGCACCATTCCAGCACTGGATGTGCGAAACCAGTGCAGTGGTTTTGTATATGCCCTATCGGTAGCGGATCAGTATGTGAAGACAGGAATGTATAAAAATATTTTGGTCATAGGAAGTGAAAATCACAGTGGTGGACTGGATTTTACAACTCGTGGTAGGAGTGTTTCGGTTATTTTTGGAGATGGTGCCGGGGCGGTGGTCCTTTCAAGAAATGAATTGGGAAAGGGAGGAATATTATCCACCCATCTTCACAGTGAAGGAAAATATAAAAATGAACTCTCCTTGAAGGGACCCAGTACAGAGCATTGGGTGCCTCAGATTATCGCTGAAAATCCACAGGAAGACATTCCTTATTATCCCTATATGAATGGGCAGTTTGTCTTTAAACATGCCATTGTGCGTTTTTCTGAAGTAATTGAAGAAGGTTTAAAGGCCAACAACTTAGAGGTACAGGATATCGATATGTTGATTCCGCACCAGGCCAATCTTCGAATTTCGCAATTCATTCAGCATAAATTGCGATTGCCGGATGACAAAGTTTATAACAACATTCAGAAATATGGGAATACTACGGCCGCATCCATTCCGATGGCCCTTGCGGAAGCCTGGGAATCTGGAAAGATCAAGGAGGGAGATCTGGTGGTGTTGGCAGCCTTTGGAAGCGGTTTTACGTGGGGAAGTGCTATTATTCGATGGTGAGTTATTTCGGATAGAAAAACAAAAAGGCCTTTCCGACGAAAGGCCTTTTTGCACCTCAATATTATAATCTCCTAAATGGCTAATTCAAACAAACTATAAAAATGAAGTTTTAGGTCTATGTTTTAGACGTGCACACCCATTAAAAAGTTTCATTCCAATCCGCTATTTAACAGAAGAATAACACATTGTCCTAAAAAAAAAACAAACCCGAAGCACTACACTCCGGGTTTGAATCTTTGCCGCAAATATTAACACTAACCATCAACGTAAAAATTGTTGCGACAAATAATGAAGTTTGTAATTACTACATAGACGTAAGAAAAGGGAAAATGTTTCATCGACGTCCCGATTTTAACGAACATTTAGCTTTTCTTGGTGTAGAGAATTGTAAATTTCACAAAATGACAGAAAATGAATAAAAAAACTTTGGTTCTGGGAGCAAGTTTAAATCCTTCACGATATTCAAATATGGCCATTAACCGTTTGGTAACCCATGGGAACCCAGTAAAGGCGATAGGACTGAGAAAGGGAGTTGTGGCGGGAGTTGAAATTGCTACAGAAAAAGAAGCATTTGCCGATATCGATACCGTTTCGCTCTATTTAAATCCAAAACGCCAGGAAGAATATTACGATTATATTGTTTCATTAAAGCCGAAGCGGGTTATTTTTAACCCGGGAACTGAGAACCCCGAGTTTTATAAGATGCTCAAAGATAACGATATAGAATTTGAAGCGGCTTGTACCTTAGTTCTCTTGGGCACGAATCAATATTAACCCCAAGAAGGTCAACGCCCCGTTAAGTATTAAAATGAAGAATCCAAATTCAAAGTCCAAAAACTTGGAAGATAAATCACTGATAAAATACCCTAAAAACGGAGTGGCTATGGCTATTGCAGGCACCCATTTATCCTTTACCTGCCACTTTGTAAAAAGTCCATAGGCATATAGCCCCAGCAAGGGACCGTAGGTATACCCCGCGAAAACAAACAACTTTGCAATTACCGATTCATCAGCGATAAGATATTTAAAAACAATAATAACCGCAATCAGAACCAGGGAGACCAAGATATGAACCCGTTTGCGGATCCATATTTGTTTCTTTTCGTTGTATTTTTTTTCTATTTCCAGAATATCAATGCTAAATGAGGTTGTCAGGGCGGTAAGAGCACTGTCTGCACTGCTGTAGGCAGCGGCAACCAAACCTAAAATGAACAGTATGGCCACCCCCATCCCAAATTTATTTGAGGAGGCAAGCACGGGGAAAAGTTGGTCGCGATGCGCGTCGATACCATTTTGCTCTGCATACACCGTCAAAAGTAGCCCCAGTACCAAAAAAACAAAATTAACGATGGTGAGCACAATAGTGAACCAAAACATATTCTTTTGGGCGTCCTCCAAATTGCGGCAAGTGAGGTTTTTCTGCATCATGTCCTGGTCCAATCCGGTCATTACAATAGCTATAAAGGCTCCACTGATAAATTGTTTTACAAAGTGATCACTTGATTTCCAATCGTCAAAAAAGAAGATTTGACTCAAATCGCTGTCTGCGATGTATCGAACGAGATTACTGCCGGAAAGTCCGAGATCAGAAGCTACGTAGTATACCGAAACTCCCACCGCAATAAGCATAAACAGGGTTTGGAGTGTGTCTGTCCAGACAATAGTTTTTATTCCACTCTTAAAAGTATATAGCCAGATCAACAAGATGGTGATGGTCACCGTTGCCCAGAAAGGAATGCCCATATCGTCAAAAATCAGGCTTTGCAAGACTATTGCCACAAGATAAAGCCGAAAGCTTGCCCCGACCACCCGGGATATTAAAAAGAAGGATGCCCCAGTTTTATAAGAAGCGTTTCCAAACCTATCATCTAAGTAGGTGTAGATTGAGGTTAGATTCAAACGGTAATAGAGAGGAAGGAGCACCGTTCCAATAACAGCATAGCCCACCACATACCCCAGTACTACTTGAAAATAACTGAATTTTGATGCCTCTACCCAGCCTGGCACAGATATAAAAGTTACCCCGCTAAGGGAGGCGCCAATCATTCCAAATGCTACGAGATACCAGGGAGATTGTTTTCCCGCTTTAAAGAAATCGGCATTACTTCCTCCGCGATTGGTCAAGAATGAGATGAGAATCAGAATCAAGAAATAACCAACGATACAAAGTAAAATATGGATGGGTTGCATGGGAGCTAAAAAGAGGTAAATTGATGTCGCGGTAAAAATACAAAGTTTGTGTATGCCACCATATGAAATTTTAATACATTTGAAATCTTAATATATTCGATACCTAACTAATTAAAAATGAAAGAGATGCGATTTAAAATGATTTTATTTATCGGATTATTCCTAGGGATATTTTTGGGTCATGCCCAAGAATATCGGAGGATGATGGACAATGGAAACTATCCTGTACAGCAGGTTATAGATAGCGCAGAAGCATACTTCGCCAATAGAGATAAAGGCCGTGGAACTGGCTATAAACCTTTTAAACGATGGGAATATAACGCCAAGCGCTTGATGAAGGAAGATGGGTATCTGCCGAAAGTAGAAGAGCGGTTAGCTGAGCTTGAGCGATGGAATGCCCATCTGAATGAAACAGCGGCTAGCCGTAGGGCTCTTCCTGACAATTGGCAAGATCTTGGCCCGAGCTCTTGGAATGCCACTTCCGGCTGGAATCCTGGGGTAGGAAGAATTACCGGATTGTCATTTGAAAATGGGAATATAAATCATATTATCGTTGGCGCCAATACTGGTGGGGTTTGGCGTACTACAGACGGAGCCCAGAGTTGGACACATTTAACTGATTATTTTTCACATCTTTCGGTTTATTCGGTAGCTATAGATCCTACTAATCCGAATATCTACTTTTTTGGATCTACTGGAGGAAAGATATTTAAATCGACCGATTCAGGAGCTACCTGGAATTTAATGGGGCCCACGGGAAACAGTCTTATCAACAAAATTGTAATCAATCCTTCAAATACTGATATCATGTTTGCCACGGCAGAGAATGTGGGGATTTACCGTTCGGTGGATGGTGGACTTACTTGGTCGCGGCCGGTGTCAGACAGTAGAGGTTTTGATGTGGAGTTCAAACCAGGGGATCTTTCCGTGGTGTACGCTTCAGGAACTGGGTTTCACAAATCAATAGATGGTGGCGCCACATTTACAACCATTGGAGGCTTTTCATCTGGTCCTAAAATGATCGGGGTTTCCCCAGATGATCCTCAAATTGTGTATGTCTTGGAAGCTGCTAATAGTATATTTGGAGCTCTTTACGTTTCAAATGATGGTGGAGATAGCTTCACCAGGCTGAATCACGGGGGGTTAAACTTTTTTGGGTACAGCACTACTGGGAACGACAACAACGGTCAGGCACCTCGGGATATGGCAATCGCCGTGAACCCTACCAATGTGGATGAGGTCCATATAGCTGGAATACTTACTTGGCGCTCTATGAATGGCGGTGCCAACTTTTCTATTACTTCCGATTGGATTCCCAGTGAGGCGGCAGCCAAGAACATAGGATATTGCCATGCCGATGTGGACGATTTGGTTTTCAACGGCACAACGCTTTTCGCGGTAACCGATGGAGGGATATTTAAGGCAGAAAATACAGGTACTATTAATGCAAGTTATTATGAAGATCTTACCACAGGACTGAGTATACGTCAGTTCTATAAAATAGGAGTTTCACAAACACCAGATGTCATCGTCTCGGGTGGATCGCAAGACAACGGAACTTCCTTTTATACCTCCGCTACGGGATGGAAAGACTGGTTAGGAGCAGATGGGATGGAAAGTTTTATTGACAAAGACAATAGCAGCAACTTTTTCGGAACCAGCCAGTTTGGAGCGTTGTACCGTTCCTCAAATGGTGGTAATACCTATTTTAATCTAAATACTCCGCCAGGTTCCGGAAACTGGGTAACCCCTTTTGAGCAGGATCCCCTCTTGGCCAATACTATTTATGTGGGATACAATAAAGTTTACAAATCTACTAACAATGGTGGGGGATGGACGGCAATATCACAGAACTTCAACAACAATCTCGACAATCTAAAGATCGCAGCTTCCAACAACCAAGTGATGTATGCGTCCAGGGCGGCTTTCCTTTACAGAACAGAGGATGGCGGCGCTACCAATTGGGTTCAGACCGCATTTCCCGGAGGGACTGTCAATTCAATAGCCATCCATCCTACCGACCCATATAGGATTGCTGTTGCGGTAACCGGAGCTAATCGCGTTATGGTTTCTGAGGATGGGGGAATTTCCTGGATAAACTATAAAAAGAATCTGCCAGATTTCAGTGCGCTCGCCTTGGTATGGGACGACAATGGAAATGATGGTCTCTATTTAGGGATGGATTATGGAATCTATTATATAGACAATACTTTTAACGATTGGCAACCCTATAGCAATTTGCTTCCCAACGTTATGATCAATGAGTTGGAAATAAACAAGGCAGACAATTTGCTGTACGCCGGCACCTATGGAAGGGGACTCTGGGTATCGCCTTTGGCAGGTGGAGTAGTGGGTATGGATGAGCTTTCGTTTAGAAATAGTGTGAATATTCATCCCAATCCGGCTGTTTCAGAAGTAGTGATCTCTTCTCCAAAGAACGTGGAAGGAGAAATCAGGGTTTTTGATGCTACAGGAAAACTTTTGATATACGAGCATGATGCCATTCTGAAAAACTCCTATACCTTGAATATATCCTCTTTATCTACGGGGATATATTTTATAAGGCTAAACACGGCCGAGGGTGCAGTAACCAAAAGACTCATTAAGCAATAAGAGACAATGTCATGAAGGGAATGCTTCGGAAAAACTCTTTTTTCTGAAGCATTTTTTTTATCTTGCGCCTTGGAACAATGCTATGGAATTTTCTTCAAAACTTCTTGAAAATGCGGTCGATGAAATGTCCCAACTCCCCGGAATTGGAAAGCGTACAGCCCTAAGGTTGGTGCTTCATCTTTTAAAACAGCCGAAGGAACAATCGCAAAAACTGGCCAGTGCCTTGGTGAAAATGCGAGAAAATATAAATTTTTGCGCCAATTGCCATAATATTAGCGATACCAAATTGTGTGAAATATGTTCAAATCCACATCGCGATGGACAGCTGGTGTGCGTGGTGGAGGATATTCGCGACGTAATGGCCATTGAAAACACCAGCCAATATCGCGGTCATTATCACGTTTTGGGAGGAAAAATATCTCCAATGGACGGCATGGGACCCGGCGATCTATCCATCCCCTCCTTGATCGAAAAAGTGAAAAAAGGAGGGGTCCGTGAAATTATCTTCGCACTCAGTTCCACCATGGAAGGCGATACCACCAACTTTTATATTTATAAACAGATAGAACCCTATAATATTACTACCACAACCATCGCCCGTGGGATTTCTGTAGGTGATGAATTGGAATATGCCGATGAGGTTACGTTGGGCCGAAGCATATTGCATCGAATCCCTTTTGAGTCCTCTCTAAAAAGTTTATAGGTTTTGAAACTCTCTGTTGTTATTCTCAATTATAATGTGCGCTATTTCCTTCAGCAGTGCCTCCTTTCTGTGCAAAGAGCCATAGCGGATCTGGATGCGGAAATTATAGTTATAGATAACAACTCCCAAGATGGGAGCTGTAAGATGGTAAAAAAGCTTTTTCCCTCGGTAACCTTGATTGAGAACGAGGAGAACGTAGGCTTTAGTAGGGCCAATAATCAGGCAGTAGCCGTGGCTCGAGGTGAATATGTGTGCATTCTAAATCCGGATACTGCAGTTGCCGAGGATACTTTTAAGAAGGCTTTGGGTTATTCTGAGAGTATACCGAATATAGGAGCTTTGGGGGTCTACCTAATGGATGGCACGGGCAATTTCCTTCCAGAAAGTAAAAGAAACTTGCCAACCCCAAAGACCTCTTTGATGAAGCTTACAGGTTTCGCCCATAAGTATTATGCTAATCAAATTCTCGACACCTCAAAAGGGAACATTGAAGTCTTGGTCGGGGCCTTTATGCTTTTGAAAAGGAGAATCTATGAGGAAGTGGGTGGATTTGACGAAGATTATTTTATGTATGGGGAAGATATTGATTTATCCTATAAAATTACAAGAGCTGGATATGAAAACCACTATTTGGGAAGTACCACCGTCTTACATTACAAGGGGGAGAGCACCAAAAGGGATGAGGTGTATTTTGAGCGCTTTTACGGGGCCATGCAGATATTCTACCGAAAGCATTTTAACCAGAATCCTTTTTTAGAAGGCTCCGTCTCCCTGGGAGTGTCCTTGGCCAAGAGGGCTCGACGGATTTCTGTCCAGAAAAGGAGCAAATCAAGGACAAGGCCTACAAAGAAATACTTTATTACCGATGATATTGAGTTATGGGAGAATCTTTCAAAATCCACAGCATCCATTTTTCAAATAATTTCAAAAAACCTGCTACACCAAATCGATGTGGAAAATAGTTTGTTGGTTTTTGACGCCAATTATATTTCTTATAAAGAAATTTTCGATCTGATGAAGCAGTTAAGGAACAAAAACAATCAATTTCGTATTCGACCTCCTGGCTGCAATTTCATAATAGGAAGTGATCAAAGTGACCAAAAGGGGGAGGCAATTGTTTTTTAATAATTTTGAAACTCCCAACGAACAAATTTTAACTAATTTTGCAGTGTTTTTAAGACAAGCTATTTTGTACTTATTAATTCCAACACTGAAACAATACTATGGCAAAATTTGAATTGAAATTGCCCAAGATGGGCGAAAGCGTTGCAGAGGCAACCCTTACCAACTGGCTAAAGGAAGTAGGCGATTCCATTGAGGCAGATGAAGCTGTGCTTGAAATAGCTACGGACAAAGTGGATAGCGAAGTACCCAGCGAAGTAGAGGGAGTTTTGGTGGAAAAACTTTTTAATGTGGACGATGTCATACAAGTGGGGCAGACCCTCGCTATTATTGAGACCGAGAGCCAAACAGATGCGGTCAGTACGGCTGCGTCGGAAACCGAAACCGCATTAGAGACCTCTCAAGATGCAGATATTGCAGCATCTGCCGGAGTAAAGGAAGCGGAAAAACAATTTGAAACCGCCAAAGAGTCCATCCAATCATCTATAACAAGTACTGACAACCGTTTCTACTCACCATTGGTCAAGAACATTGCAGCTACCGAGGGTGTTTCGCAAAACGAGCTTGATGCCATTTCCGGAACGGGAAAGGATGGCCGAGTAACCAAGAATGATATTTTGGACTATTTGGGGACACGTACTTCCAAAAAGCCACTGGCACAGCAAACAGTGGCACAGGGCAAAACTGAGGATAAAGCACCGGATACCAGTAAAACCCCGGCACCAAAAGTTCCTGTATCCGTAAGTGGGGAGGATGAAATCATTGAAATGACCAGAATGGGCAAGCTTATTGCCAACCACATGATCCAGAGCACTCAGACTTCCGCGCACGTGCAATCCTTTGTGGAATGCGATGTAACCAATATTTGGAACTGGAGAAAGAAAGTGAAGGATGCATTTGCCAAGAGAGAAGGAGAGAATCTTACGTTTACACCTATATTTATGGAGGCAGTAGCCAAGGCTTTGAGGGATTTCCCAATGATGAATATCGCCGTAGACGGAGATAAAATCATCAAACGGAAAAACATAAACCTCGGAATGGCCGCGGCCCTACCCGATGGCAATCTCATAGTTCCCGTGATTAAGAACGCAGACCGTTTGAATCTATTGGGCATGAGCAAGGCTGTGAACGATCTGGCTTCCCGAGCGAGAGAGAATCGATTAAAACCAGATGAAATCCAAGGGGGTACCTACACGGTAACCAATGTGGGCACCTTTGGCAGTATTATGGGAACCCCGATAATCAATCAGCCACAAGTAGGAATCTTAGCGTTGGGAGCTATTCGAAAAGTACCCGCAGTTATTGAAACCCCCGAAGGTGATTTTATCGGGATCCGTTATAAAATGTTCCTTTCACACAGCTATGACCATCGAGTAGTCAATGGGGCACTGGGAGGACAATTTGTAAAACGAGTGGCAGATTATCTGGAAGATTGGGACTTGAACAGAGAGGTTTAGGGTGGTCATTGATAAATAGAGATAGGGATTTTGAATTTCAAATCCCTTTTTTAATTGTGGTCTTGAACGTTTCAATTAAAAGTACCTTTGTGAGATAAAATAAATCTATGGAATTAAATTTAAAAAAACCCATCTGTTTTTTCGACTTGGAAACAACGGGTATAAACGTTGCCAAGGATAGGATTGTAGAAATTTCAATTTTGAAGATCTATCCCAATGGAAACAAAGAAAGCCACACTTGGAGGGTGAATCCCGAGATTCCCATTCCCCAGGAAGCTTCGGCAATTCACGGTATTACGGATGAAATGGTAGCAAATGAGCCTACTTTTAAGCAGCTTGCTCCCAAAGTGTATGGCTTGATAAAGGACTGTGATCTTGGGGGCTTTAATTCCAATCGATTTGATATCCCCTTGCTGGCAGAAGAATTGCTCCGAGCCGATGTGGATTTCGACATGAAAAAAGCTCTTTCTGTGGATGTACAGACCATTTTCCACAAGATGGAGAAGCGCACTTTGGAAGCCGCCTATAAATTTTATTGTGGAAAGGATTTAACGGCCGCACACAGTGCCAAGGCAGACACCTTGGCCACCTACGAAGTTCTTAAGGCGCAACTGGATAAATACCCCGAACTTGAAAACGATATTGCTTTTTTAGCTGATTTCAGTTCCCATAAGGACCATGTTGATTTTGCAGGCTTTATAAGTTACAACGAAGATGGAGAGGAGGTTTTCTCTTTTGGGAAATACAAGGGAAAATTGGTCATCGATATCATGGAAGTCGATTCAGGTTATTTTGGATGGTTGCTCAATGCCGATTTTCCTCTTTATACAAAAAAAGTATTGACGAGAATCAGACTCCAAAAATTTAATACCAAGCTATAGAACGCACCGTTGATTCCTTTCTATAGACTGGCCTGTTTCTATAGTTGTAACGGTCTTTAAAACAATTCATTATGAAGATTATATGTGTGGGCCGAAATTACACAGACCACATTCAGGAATTGAAGAATGAGACGCCAGAGGACCCTGTCTTGTTTTTGAAGCCCGATACATCCGTATTACTGAAGAAACAACCCTTTTTTATTCCCGATTTTTCAAGTGATGTGCAGCATGAAGTAGAATTGTTGGTGCGCATAAATAAAATTGGGAAACACATTCATCGGAAATTTGCCTCGAAATATTATGATGAAATTGGTTTGGGGATTGACTTCACTGCCAGGGATTTACAGTCGGAATTAAAGCAGAAAGGCTTGCCTTGGGAAAAAGCAAAAGCCTTTGATGGAGCGGCGGTGGTAGGAAAATTCCTAAAAAAAACGGAATTACCGGCCCTAAACGACCTAAATTTCAGGCTTGAAAGCAACGAAAAGATCGTTCAAAAAGGCAATTCTGTGCACATGATATGGGAAATTGATGCTTTAATCGAATATATTTCGAAATATTTTACTCTGAAAATCGGGGACATTATCTTTACGGGAACTCCCGCTGGGGTTGGCAGGGTAAAAGCTGGTGATCGTCTGAAAGGGTATTTGGAAGACACGGAAATGTTTTCGATTAAAGTAAAGTGAAATGAATCGTTATTACGAAAAAGAGAACCTGTTGCAAATTGCCGATGGCGACCAGGATTTTATCGAGGTTCTCGTCCAGACGTTTTTGGAAGAAATCCAACAGGACCTTTATTCCATGGAGGAGGCTGTAAACAATGAAAATCGCGAACTAGCGTATCAATATGCCCATAAAATGAAGCCCAACATTGAAATGTTTGGGATAGATGCCCTAAAGGACATTACCGCTATTGAGGCTTGGTCAAAGTCATCCAAGAGTAAGGGGGCAGTTTTGCCCAATTTGAACAATGTGCTGGTAACTTTAAACCATGTTTTTAACGAATTGAAAGAAGACTTCCAACTATAGGATGTTTGCTGAAATTATTACTATCGGTGATGAGATTCTCATTGGTCAAATTGTTGATACCAATTCTTCCTATATCGCACGTGAACTCAATAAGGTAGGGGTTCAGGTCTATCAAATAACTTCCGTCCAGGACGATAAAGAACATGTACTGCAAGCACTTGAAGATGCTCAGGGGCATGCCGATCTGGTTATAGTAACGGGCGGCCTTGGTCCCACGAAAGACGATATCACAAAACAGACTTTTTGTGATTTTTTTCAGGATACGCTGGTGCAAGATCCCCAAGTGGTTGAGAATATCCAAAATCTTTTTAAAAGATATCACTTGAACCTGCCGTTGCCTGCCAATTTGCAACAGGCCATGGTTCCAAGTAAAGCCACTGTCTTGATGAATTTACAAGGAACAGCTCCCGGTATGTGGATGCAGCGCGAGGAAACTGTATTTGTTTCCTTGCCCGGGGTGCCCTATGAGATGCGCCATTTGTTGCAGGAAGAAGTCTTGCCGCGAATTATAAAAAGGTTTAAGCGGCCTTTTATCTATCACAAGACCATGCTCACCTATGGCATGGGAGAAAGCGCCATTGCCGAACGTATCGCGTCATGGGAGGATGCCCTTCCAAAGGATGTCAAGTTGGCCTACCTACCTTCACTGGGAAAAGTCCGTTTGCGATTGTCTTCCAGTGGAAAGGATAGAAAAAAGGTGATGGCCAAAGTAGATGAGCAAATGGATGTGCTTCACCACAAGCTATCTGATATTGTAGTGGGGTATGAAGACGAGACCTCCATGGCGGAACAGATAACAAAAATGCTTACGGCCAAAAAAATGTTTGTAAGTGTGGCTGAAAGTTGCACAGGAGGAAGAATTGCTTCGGAGATCATTCAACATGCGGGAGCCTCTTCTTCGTTTAAGGGGGGAGTGATCCCCTACGAAACCAGCTTAAAAACTGAGATATTAGGGGTTCCTCGCGCATTGATCGAAAAATTTAATGTGGTGAGCTTGGAGGTTGCAGAATCCATGGCCGCGCAGTGTTGCAAAGTATTTAATTCAGATTATGCCATTGCCACTACGGGGATTGCCGGTCCTACCAAAGGCGATGGAGATAAAGAAGTGGGCACCGTTTGCATTGCAATTGCAACACCACATGGTGTGGTTTCTGAAGAGTTCCAGTTCGGAAATGATCGATTTAGAGTGATAGAGAAATCTACCAATAAGGCTTTTGAAATGCTTTGGAAAGAAATTTTAAAAAACTGATTTTCTTTTGTTGTACAACAGAAGAAAATTGTTTAAATTTGCACCCTGTTTAAAAAATAACTCAAATAAGTTAAGGCAATGTCAAGAGTTTGTGAGCTTACCGGAAAGAAAGCGATGGTTGGGAACAATGTGTCGCACGCGATGAACAAAACAAAACGCAAGTTTGATGTGAACTTGCTAAAAAAGCGTTTTTACATCCCGGAGGAAGATAAATGGGTCACCTTACGTGTATCGGCTTCCGCTATTAAAAATATCAATAAAAAGGGTATTTCAGCAGTAATCAAAGAGGCTCGCGCGAAAGGCTATTTGAACAAATAATTGCTATAATCAAAAAAGTCCGTTACCATGGCCAAAAAAGGAAATAGAGTACAGGTGATACTCGAGTGTACAGAGCATAAAGAAACTGGAAAGCCAGGAACTTCCCGCTACATCACTACCAAAAACAAAAAGAACACTCCCGATAGAATGGAGTTGAAGAAATTCAATCCAATTCTTAAAAAGATGACCGTTCATAAAGAGATTAAGTAATTGGATAGTTCACTATTGGTAAAACTATCAAATAAAAAATAGAGATATGGCAAAGAAATCAGTAGCAGCCCTGCAAACAGGTTCAAAGCGTTTAACCAAAGCAATAAAAATGGTCAAGTCGCCTAAAACCGGTGCATATACGTTTACCGAGGCTATTATGCCGCCGGAAATGGTAAATGATTGGTTGAATAAAAAATAACCCATCTAAAGATATTTGGATAAAGCCACTTTTTTGCGAAGGTGGCTTTTCGTATTTTTGTTCTTCTTAAAAATCTATTTTTGGTAGGTTCCGTATTTTGCCTAAAATTATTATTCCCAACCTTTAACTGACAGCCGACAATGAGTTTATTTAAAAAGATATTTTCCAAGGATAAAAAGGAAACCCTCGATAAGGGCCTCGAAAAGACAAAAACATCTTTTTTTGACAAATTGGGCAAGGCCGTTGCAGGAAAAAGCAAGGTGGATGATGAGGTTTTGGACAACCTTGAGGAGGTTTTGGTTTCAAGTGATGTAGGGGTGAATACTACTCTTAAGATTATTGAGAGGATAGAAGCAAGAGTTGCCAAGGATAAATATCTTGGAACGGATGAGCTCAACAAGATTCTTCGGGAGGAAATAGCAGCACTCCTCAGTGAAGTGGATTCGGGCAACGCTACCGAGTTTGAGCTTCCTCAAAATAAAAAACCCTATGTAATAATGGTTGTGGGGGTGAATGGTGTGGGAAAAACAACTACCATAGGTAAGTTGGCATATCAATTTAAAACGGCTGGCAAATCGGTGGTATTGGGCGCTGCAGACACCTTTCGTGCCGCAGCCATAGACCAGTTGCAAATTTGGGCAGACCGTACCCAGGTTCCCATAGTAAGACAAAGCATGGGCAGTGATCCTGCCAGTGTGGCCTTTGATACTTTAAAAAGCGGCGTATCCCAGCAGGCAGATGTCGTCATTATTGATACGGCTGGGCGTCTTCACAACAAAGTGAACCTTATGAACGAGCTCACCAAGATAAAACGGGTAATGCAAAAAGTAGTCCCGGATGCCCCTCATGAGGTCTTGCTTGTGCTTGACGGCTCTACGGGACAAAATGCCTTTGAACAGGCCAAGCAATTTACAGCTGCCACCGAAGTGAGCTCTTTGGCCGTGACCAAACTGGATGGTACGGCAAAGGGAGGCGTGGTAATAGGAATAAGTGATCAATTTCAAATTCCCGTAAAATACATCGGAGTTGGGGAGGGAATGGAAGATTTACAAGTGTTCAATAAATATGAATTTGTAGATTCCTTTTTTAAATAGGAAGATCTAAACCAGGGACTTCCGATCCATGATCTCTGGCTGTTCCAATCCCATTATGTGAAGGATTGTAGGAGCAATATCACCTAAAATACCATCTCTTACCGATTTGATTTTATCATCCGCTACAATTACGGGAACTGGGTTGGTGGTATGTGCCGTATTGGGGGAACCGTCGGGATTGCGCATGGTTTCACTGTTGCCATGATCTGCTAAAATGATGACGGCATAATGGTTCTCCAATGCTTTTTCTACAATAGACCTGGTACATAAATCCACCGTTTCACATGCTTTTACAGCAGCTTCAAAAACACCTGTGTGTCCAACCATATCAGGATTTGCAAAGTTTAAACATATAAAGTCTGCAGCTTGGTTTTCTATTTCGGGTAAAATCCTGTCACGAAGGTCGAATGCGCTCATTTCTGGCTTTAAATCGTAAGTGGCCACCTTGGGGGAGGGACATAGAATTCTCTTTTCTCCTTCAAACGGAATCTCTCGACCCCCGGAGAAGAAAAAAGTAACATGAGGGTACTTTTCGGTTTCCGCAATGCGGATTTGTTTTTTCCCTTTTTTTTCCAACACTTCCCCCAAAGTGTCGTGCAGATGCTCTTTGTTGTATATCACGTGGATATTTCCGAAGGAATCATCATAATTGGTAAGGGTTACAAAATATAAGGGGATGGTTGTCATTCCGAAACTCTCATGATTTTTTTGAGTGAGTGCCTCCGTAATTTGTCTACCGCGATCTGTCCGGAAGTTGAAGAAAATAACTGCATCATCCTCTTTGAGCGTTGCGATGGGGCTGCCTTGGGAATTGACCATGCAAATGGGCTCGATGAATTCGTCGGTTATACCTTGCGCATAGCTCTCCTCAATACTCTTTATGGCGTTGGTTGAGGGAGAGCCTTTACCAGAACGCAAAAGGTCATAGGCTTTTTTTACACGTTCCCAACGGCGATCCCGGTCCATGGCGTAGTATCGGCCAATGATCGACGCCAGTTGCCCACCGGTTTTGTCCAGATGCTCTTCTAATTCAGCAATAAAGCCCTTTCCAGAATGGGGATCCACGTCGCGGCCATCGGTAAATGCATGCACATACATATCTTTTACTCCATTCTGATGCGCGGCCGACAAGAGTCCTTTTAAATGATCGATATGCGAATGGACGCCGCCATCGGATACCAGGCCCATGAAGTGTAGTTTTTTGTTGTAGGTTTTTGCATATTCAAATGCTTTTTGAAGTTCGGGCTCTTTATTCAATGTTCCGCTTTGAACGGCTCTATTTATCTTTGCCAAATCTTGGTACACGATCCTTCCCGCTCCCAAGTTCATGTGTCCCACCTCGCTATTCCCCATTTGTCCTTCGGGTAGCCCCACGTTCATTCCGTCGGTGCGTAATTTGGCATGTGGATATTTATGGTAAAGGGAATCTATAAAAGGTGTTTTTGCTTGGGCTATTGCCGAAACGTTGGGGTCCTGGGTAATCCCCCAGCCGTCGAGTATTATTAAGAGAACTTTTTTATTCATGTTGCAAAGATACGAAGGGTTGCCGAAAAATAGGTTTTAGCACAGTAGTTTATAAGTTTTTCAATGGGTGTGAAAGGATGATTTTTGGATGGGGTAATTTAAAAGCTCCACTCCTTAAAAGCCGCGAATTTTATACACTTTACAATGACTCCCATACCGTTAAGGAAGCAGTCGCGGATTGATGTCCAAAATATTTTTATTTATATATTGTGAAATAAAAGATTCAGAGAAATGATCGCTGCCCAAAATTTTTTCTTCCCTCAGCATCTTTTTTACGTTAATCTTTTCTTGATAAGCTTTTAGCATCGGAATGGAAACCGGAGCAAAGCTAAAGTGCCACGGTTCATATTTAAACCCCTTGCGATTGCCATTGTCGGTGTACACCTCAAAAAACCCAAAATTTCCTGAGTTGTCGTCCATCCACATTTTCAAGTTGCAAAAGGCTCCATTTCCATGGAAATTTTCTGGGAGCAATACATTTGATGGGCGGGGAGCATTAGCGTCAATTATATCCAAATCAGTACCCCAATGATGGCGCGAGGTTCCTGGAATGGTAGAATATTCTATTATTTTTCCAATGGCCTTTTCAGGGGTAAGGCCTTGGCCTGTAAACTGTTTGTATTTTCTTTCGAAGATTTCTTTTTGTCGCTGAAAACTTCTGTAGGCGGAAACAACTTCAAGCTTGATATTCTCACGAGCAGCGGCAGCTTTCATTTGAGCGAATGCTTCCTTTGCAGATTTGTGCATTTTGGAGGTATAGCTATCGCCTATAATATCTGGATTTCCTTTCCCGATAAGTTGGTTCCGGGTAAAATCTTCAGAAAGAATATTGAAAGAAAAATGTGGAAAAATGACTAGACTTAATCCGGCAAGACCAGAAATTTTAATAAATTCGCTACGCTTCATTATAAGGATATGTGAAGTTTTAAAATTACTATTAATTTGAATGATAACGGCATTTCAATCCTCATTATTGAAGCGGAAAAGATTTTAAGCATTCTTCCGCTTTTACAAAAACTTGGAAATCATTCCGTTTCCGAAGCTGTTCTGAAGGAACGGCTCTTGGAAATGGCCCAGCAAAATTATGAATGTCTCGGGGTTTATGACGCCGATGTATTAATAGGAACTTGTGGTCTATGGTTCCAAACACGGCATTATGCCGGAAGAAGCTTGGAGATAGATCACGTGATTATTGATGAATCTTACAGGGGAAAAGGAGTGGGGAAAAAATTGATGGAATTCGTTTACAACTACGCCCGGAGTAAGTCGTGCAATTGGGTGGAATTGAACACCTATGTACACAATTTTCCCTCACATAAATTCTATTACAACCAAGGTTTTGTGGCTAAGGGGTATCATTTTGTCAAAGAGTTGGACTAATTCAGAATTCAGAACTCAGGCTTGTCCCGCTCTCTATTTCGTAGGGTTCTTTTCCTTGTTTAAAAATACGGGCTTTCAACGTACCTTTTAGTTTGATTCCATCCCCTTTAACCCGTAACCAACTTCCTTCGCGAAGTGCAACTACTGGGATTGTGTTTTGGGTATGAAATTCTGCAATACGCGTTTCCCGGGTCTCTCCCATATGGGTGCTGCTTGGATCAGGATCTAAATAATGTGGATTGAGATTAAAGGGTACTGCCCCCAAGGTCTTGAACGAAGGAGGATATACTATGGGCATATCGTTGGTGGTCATCATAGAGACCCCACATATATTGCTGCCTGCACTTGTCCCCATATAACTAAGCCCATTAAATATGGCTTCGCGCAGAGGTTGCATCAGGTTTAACCGGTGTAGGGCATCTACCAACACAAAGGTATTTCCTCCGCCTGTAAACACACCTTTTGCATTCTTTATGGTCTCTATAGGATTTTCAAAAGTGTGAAGCCCCACTAATTTTTTACCGATATTTTGAAATGCAATGGCGGCTTTCTCTGTATATCCATCGTGGCTTATACCTCCGGGACGGGCGAAGGGGATAAAGAGGACCGTCTCTGTGTCTTTAAAAAGTTCGGCCATTTCCTCTACTAAATAATCCAAGTATTTTCCTTGGTAAACAGTACTGGTACTGGCGATCAACATATTCTTTCTTTTGGATGATATCTTGTTTCCGCTACTTTCCATTTTGTTGTTTTTCGTAAAATGTAAATGTAAACATTGAAATTGGGAACTTTAAGTTTTCTCTTACAAAACAAAATCGTATTTTTAGACTATGGCAAAAAAATTACTTCTTCTTGTTTGTATACTTATTTCTCCAATGCTATTGGCACAGGATATCGATCGCACCATGGTGAAAGGAAAGATCCATGTTCCCAGTGGGGAGGATTCCGAAGGGATAAGTGTATACAATATTTCTTCGCAAAAAGGCACGATCACAGAGGCCGATGGTAGTTTTAATATTGAGGTGGCCGAAAATGACAGGGTGCAAATATTCGCCCTGCAGTACCAAACCTTTACCGTAGTGGTAGATAAAGGAATTGTAGAGAAAAAACAGATGAACATTGTAATGAATCCGGCCATCAACCAATTGGATGAAGTGGTGGTAAGGCCTTATGATCTCTCTGGAAATATTCGCGCGGATGTTAAAAAAATCCCTACTTATTACGCTTCCGAAGATTGGGATTTAAGTTATAAGGCTTTGGAATACGGCTATGGCTTTGAAAGAGATCCCCAGTCTGCTATTGAGGGAAATGCTGCGGAAGAGGCCTTGAATAGTCATTATTTGAAACATGGAGTAGATGTTATCGCTATTTTAGGAGGCGTTTCCCGTTTGCTCTTTCCAAAGGGCAAGAAAATATCCTTGGTTGAAAAGAGCCAGGCCAATCAATTGGTGAGCAATAACATGCAACAACGTTTTAGTCGGGTCTTTATTGAGGACAATTTTAATATTCCCGAAGAAAAGGCGGTAGACTTCCTTTATTTTGCACAAGAACACGGATTGGATCAAGACTTGTTAAAGCCAGAAAATGAAATGCGTTTAATGCAGTTTCTAAAGGAAAAAAGCAAAGAATATAAAGAGCGTCAATAGAAATTGAAGGCAGGTAAAATTGTAATACAACCTCTGACTTTACCCTTCTGAACGAAAATGCGGTCTTTCCCAATCTTGGACCACGTTTGCAATTACATAAAAAGACCTGTTAAAAAACCCATACTGTTGGATCCTGGTTGAAGGGTTTGTATGTGCATAAATTTCCGTAAGACCTCATCCATAAGTCGTAACTCATGAGTATATTTGCAGTATGATTTCACAGGGAATTTTTCTTTTTATCAGCGGAGCCGAAATAGGTTTTATCCTGTTTATTGTTCTTTTGGTTTTTGGTGCAGACAAGATGCCCGAAATTGCAAGGGGATTGGGAAAGGGACTGCGACAGATAAAGGATGCCACCAATGATATTAAATCTGAGATAACCAAAAGTGCCGAAAAACACGGGGACGATCTGGATATCAGTAAGGATGTCCGGAAAGAGATTGACAAGGTAAAAGAAGATGTGGAGGAAATAACCGGACCGATAAAAAGGAAGTTCTAAATGTGGGAAACCTTAAAACAGTGGGACAGGGAATTATTCGTGTTCTTAAACGGTTTAGACATTGGAAGTTTTGACAGGTTTTGGTTGTTCGTCACGCAAATTCAAAGTTGGATTCCGCTTTTTGTCCTTTTCGCAATCCTCATTTTTTACTATTATCGCGGGCGAAAAGGAGGTACGGTTGTTTTCTTTTTACTGCTTACCTTCGGAATAACCATTGTATTCACGGGTATCGTTAAGGAATATGTGGCCCGTTTAAGGCCAAATAATGTCGAGGCTTTGGGTGAATTGATTCGTGTTCTCCAAAAGCCCACCAATTACAGTTTCTTTTCCGGCCACGCATCTTCCAGCTTTTCAATTACCACATTTGTAGTGCTGTCACTACAGAGGTATACCAAATGGATTTACCTATCTTATTTATGGCCTCTTCTGTTTGTTATGAGCAGAATTTTTGTTGGGGTACATTATCCCAGTGACATCATCGTAGGGGCCCTTGTGGGCACCGGATTTGCCTTTGTATGTCATCGACTTTGCCAAAAGACCATAGAGGATAAACGGCTATTCAAAAACTCGTGATATACTGAGTCCATCGCGAACTGGTAAGATCACTGTTTCCAACCTGGGATGCTCATTGAGAAGCCTATTGTATTTAAGAAGTGCCTGAGTGTCAATATCGTCCTTCTCCACTTCCACCACAACTTTTCCGCCCCACAGTACATTGTCGCTTAAAATTACAGAGCCTTTTTTTAATTTGGGAAGGATGATTTCCAAATAATTGGGATAATTGCTTTTATCCGCATCGATAAAGACCAAATCGAATATTTTGTCGAGTTTTGGAATGATATCCAATGCAGTTCCCAGATGTTGGTGTATCTGTTTTCCAAAAGGGGAGGCGTTGAAATACCTCCGCTGAAAATCGAGCAATTCCTCATTGATGTCTATGGTGTGAAGCTCGCCGTTATCCTTCATTCCCTCTGCTAGACATAAGGCTGAATACCCCGTATAGGTGCCTATTTCCAAGATATTTGTAGGTTGGACCAACTTTGAAATCATACTTAGGATTCGGCCTTGCAGATGCCCACTCAACATGCGGGGAGCTATCATTTTTTGCCAGGTCTCACGATTTAGCTTTTGAAGAAGCTCTGGCTCCGGCTGTGAATGATCTTCAATGTATTCGTTTATTTTTTCTGAAATGAGTTCCATGTTTTTACACCGTTTTCAATAGAATTAGATAAGATAGGCACAAGCTGAAATTTATGTGTGCAGATGCGTAAGATAGAAAATATCCGTTATAAAATTCCAAGTTCATATTTTGAATTATTTGGTTCCTTTTAAGGTTCCTTCATTTCTTTTACCACAAAGAAACCATCGTTTCCTTGACTTTGGTACAAGGGCATAAAAATATAGTCATCCCATGTACTGTACACGGGGTTTCCATTTTTATGGGCCAAGAGCTCTCCTGTTTTTATTTTTTGAAAATTGCTAAAATGGGGCTCCATTTTAAATTCATCGTCCTCTTTCAGGCCATACCGGTATTCTATTTCGAAAGTCTTTCTCTTTTTTCTTTTATCTTCGATCATTATTGCCGCCTCCGGATATTTTGGCAAATCTTTTAAATTTAGGCCGCAGGCGTGGTGAATAGCGAGCCATATCATTCCTTCGTGGTTTAATCGGGAAATCCGGCTTTCGTGCTGCCCTCCTTCAAAAACAAAACCAGTGATTCCTATTCTGCTCTCGTAGTGGTCAATACAGCCTTCCACAATATCGGAAAACCCACGGACAATGTATGCGGGGAACTTATGTGCCCATTCATCGTTATCATTGACTACTTGAACCGAGATATACGGCTCGCTGGCTGCAGAGGTAGTGTGGCAATCCAAGAAATAACGTTTGGTGAAGTCTGTTTCTGGGTATTTTTCAAGGACACTAATGATTTCGAACATTTCTCTCTTTTCGTGGGAATCCTCTTTTCCCGAGGAAACATTTTCTTCGGTCCAAACTCGGTTTAAGTCTTCATCTATATAGCGAACCCCTTTTTGGAGCGCTTCTCGATTACCGGAAACGCCAACCATTTTTCCCTGGATGGGCGGCTTTTCTTTTTGAAGTATATTAAATATTTTTTCCAGCGCGATAATCCCACTGGGTTCATTTCCATGGATCCCCGCGGTGATAAAAAGCAAGGTGCCTTTGTTGCCACTGTCGTATTCTCCAATTATTCTAGGTATATCTTTCAAAATTCGTACTTTAAATGAGTGCTTCTTCAGCTTCCTTTTTCCATCATCTTGTCGTTTGCATTCTCAGTCCATAGTTGCCAACGCTCTATTGCTCAATTTTTTCTTATAGTGTTGCATATATATTATTTTGCGTTCTAAGGCATCAATTATAGTATCTGTAAAGTCTACCATGCCAATACTCTCACAGTGGTCAATGCCTCCAGGGCTGAGAACATTGATTTCTATGAGCTTGTCCTTTACAATATCCAAGCCAACGAAAAACAATCCATCGCGAATTAATTTTGGTGCCGTAAGAGAGATTATATGCTCCATTTCTGGAGTGAGTTTGGCTTTTTTTGCCTCGGCGCCCAAGGAGAGATTACTCCGGAACTCACTTTTGTCTGTGCTCACGCGCCGTATCACAGCCTTTTGCCCGTCCTGCTCCAGAACTTTTCCGTTCATGAGGATTACGCGTACGTCGCCCTTGCTTACCTCGGGAAGGAATTCTTGGGCAATGATGTACCCTTTGGCCGTTAGGGTGTCTACAATCTGGTTCATGTTTTTTTTATCTTCATCTATAAGATAAACATCCTGTCCTCCACTACCTTCCAGTGGCTTCAGCACCATCTTTTTATTGTTTTTTTCCCAGAACTTCAGGAGGTCTTCCTTGCTGCGGGTGATAAGGCTGTTGGGTTTTATTTCAACGGGCAATTCTTCAAAGTATAATTTATCAATAAAAGCATGGCTCATTGCAAAGGCATCGTTCAAAACCAAAACTCCAGTTTGCTGGATCATTCTTGCAAAAGCAATTCCGGTGTGTTCTGCCCAATGTCTATCGGATGTTTCTTCCGTGGGGTTGTTCCGCAGGAACAAGATGTCTACACCTGCACTGGGAACCACTTTGGGTTTTAAGTTGTCATCCTGTACCTGTTTCCAGAAATCTTCCACTTTTTCACCTTTGATGGAAGGAGGAATCTTCTTGCAGCGAAGGCTTATGTCCTCATCGCGATGGAAGATAAAATCGCCCACGCTCATCACAAAGACTTCATGTCCACGCTCGTGTGCTTTTTTTAAAATGATCACCGTTGTCCCGCAGGTTTCGGTTTTGATGTCGCTAATTACAAAACATATTTTCATTTTTTTCATTTATTTCAAAGGAAGAAAGAATGCCCATTTCTCCGCCTACCTTTAGTTAGATTTACACTGGGCTATTTATTTTAACACCATATCGGAAAGAGGAATCCCCTTTCTCACTTTGGCCAGTCGTTCATGGAAATCTTTTTCTTGAAAGTATCTCGGTTTTATTTTTGGTGGATCCAACAGTCCTCGTTGGGTTAAGTCTTTTATCATGGGCACATGTTTTAAAGCGAATTTGCCCGAGAGCAAAAATTCTAGATTGCATCCTTCCATCAAGTAGTTTTGAAGATGGATCAGGCCCTTTAAGTAAATAATATCCTTTAGAAACCCGCCCCCTTGAAAAACCCGTGAGGTAATATTAAAAGCGGGTTCTTTTGAAAAGCCATAATTGAGGTACAGAAGGTTAAAAACATCCTTAAATTCCGCTCCATCCAGCAAGGCTTCTCCAGCAAGAACTCGGCCCGCAAGTGTGCGAAGACGGTTCCCTGTGAGCCCACCAATTAGGTACTCCGCAAGAACAGCAAGCCCTTCCTGAAGGGGATCGTAATCTGCCAATCCCTGAGAAAGTTGGCTTAAGGGCTGCCTGCTTCCATTGTAATAGGTCAATGCGTGGGTGCCCACCTCATGCTGAATAAGTGCCTCCGCCTCGTTTTTGGTCAGGGTATAATCAGAGGGCAGATACAGTTCACCTCTTGAAACCATCATCACATTTACGTCGTCTCGAATATGGACCTTACTGGTGTAATCGGCTTCTTGGGTACGGAAGAAATCAAATTCGGCTTCTGCCATTTTTCCAAATTCGTGGGCATCCAATTCCTTTATTCTTTGCTGATGCCTATTCTCAGGAATGTTCTCGAGAATTGTCTTGGCCTCAGTCAAAACCTCTTTTTCAATTGCTCCATACAATCGGACGCTGCTGTAGAAAAAATTTTTGGAGCCCCGTTCCTTTAACATGGTCAATTGTTGTGCTATTTCTTCTCTTTTTTCATCAAACAGATAGGAGAGGGCGGGATCGTCAATCTCGTCGATACGGAGATTATAGAGTTTGCGTTTTAAAAGGTCTGGATCTATAGGCAGAAGTCTATAGTGATAGGCGTTAACTTCCTCGAAATCGGTTTTGAAGAAACACTCGCGTATGGACTGAATATTTACGGGGGCCACTAGCAACAGAAATTGATAGCTGCTCTCTATTTCTGTGAGCCCGCGATCAATTTTAAAAACTTCGGCATGAATGTCCCTTTTACCTAAGGCGGCAAAACTCTCTAAGTTGGAAGAGGTCTGAATTCGCACAAATTCGAATACAGCTTTATGTACGGCCTCGGCAAACTCATGTTGAAATTTCCTAAAATAGAGCGGATATACATTTCCCTCGGGATCTCGGTAAACTGGCGGTACTTCAAGGCCGATAAAAGTACCACCGCATTTTTTGATATCCTCGATACTAAAAAACGCTTTTTGATCTGACTGCTGTCTTCTCTTGGTCTTTTCGATCCTTGCAGAGAGCAATTTTCCTCCATATTTTCTGCTTTCCACCTTGTCCAGTTCTTCGCGTAAAACTTCCAATGAGACCTTCAGTTTATGGGAAGGGCCGCGGATGACGAACTCGGTGCTCTCAGGAAGTCCGGAATATACTTCCATTAGAATAAAGGAACCAAAGCGGGCACTCATCTTCTCAGTGAGTTGGTTCACGAATTTTTTAAAGTAATCAAAATGGTCTTTCCCAACCACCAAGTAAGAGGCTCCGGTTCGGGCCAAACGCAGGGTGGCCTTGTCATTCGGGATATTTCGATAGATTATAAGAAAAGGCACGTCGTGCTCCAAAAACAGATACCCTCCATAAGGCAGCTCTCTCACTGTTCTCTCCCCTGGCTTTAAATCGTCTAAAAAGTCTTCTGTTTCCGCTTCAGCAATAGATTTCATTCTGTTTTGTTTTTTGAAAATCAAAAGAATACCTTGAATATAGAAAAAACAGTTTGACGCCATAAGTGGTTTAAAGTTTATTTAACAACGATTTATAGGTTCCTTAGAATTTGGGAGGGGTTGTTGAAGGTCTTGGATATGACAATAAATATGTACTTTTACTTTTCAAATTTAAATTATGGACTATACATCAAAAATGTTGCGAGATAATGCACTTAAGGGAAAAACAATAGTAGTAACCGGTGGTGGAAGTGGCCTGGGGAAAGCTATGGCCACTTATTTTTTGGAACTTGGCGCTCAGGTAGTGATAACCTCCCGGAATTTAGATAAACTAAAAGTGGTAAAGGAGGAGCTGGAGGCGAAAACTGGAGGCCGTGTACTTCCCGTACAGTGTGATGTAAGGCATTACGATCAAGTGGAAGCTATGGTGGAAGCTTCCATAGCAGAATTTGGCGCGGTAGACATTTTGCTGAACAATGCCGCTGGAAATTTTATTTCGCCAACGGAAAGACTTTCGGCAAATGCCTTTGATACTATTATTGATATCGTCTTAAAAGGGAGTAAAAACTGTACTCTAGCTTTTGGAAAACACTGGATAGACAAGAAAGAAACCAATAAAACGGTTTTAAATATTGTGACCACATATGCCTTCACGGGTTCGGCTTACGTAGTTCCCAGTGCTACGGCCAAAGCCGGCGTACTGGCCATGACACGTTCCCTTGCGGTGGAATGGGCAAAATATGGAATCCGCTTTAACGCAATAGCCCCAGGGCCTTTTCCAACCAAAGGTGCGTGGGACAGATTATTGCCAGGCGATCTAAAAGAAAAATTTGATCTCGCAAAAAAGGTGCCCCTCCAAAGAGTAGGGGATCATCAGGAACTCGCTAATCTCGCTGCTTATTTAGTCTCCGATTTTTCTGCCTATATCAATGGAGAAGTTGTGGTGATCGATGGAGGTGAATGGCTAAAGGGAGCAGGACAATTCAATTTGTTGGACCAAGTTCCCGACGACATGTGGGATATGTTGGAGCAGATGATTAAAAGTAAGAAAAATGGATGAGTACCCACCCAGTGGTCGTTGGCAGTTGTGCAAGTTGTTTTCTTAAAGCTTTCGAATGGCTGCCATTGCAATGGTTTGTATCCTAAAAGGACAGTAGCCCGTCTGCCTAATGGCAGTTGGAGAACCCAACAACAAAGGACTCTGTTCCCATGTTAACAAAAATGATTTTCTATCCACATAAATAATTGTACTTTTAACGGCTAAAATTCCGAGCAAATTAATGGGTAAGATTATAGCAATTGCGAACCAAAAAGGCGGTGTGGGCAAAACCACTACCTCTGTAAATTTAGCGGCCGCACTGGGGGTGTTGGAAAAGAAAGTATTGCTGATAGATGCAGACCCGCAAGCCAACGCCACTTCTGGCCTTGGCATTGATGTTGAAAATGTAGAAATGGGCACGTATCAGTTGCTCGAGCACAGTGCCACGGCCTTGGAAACCATAGTTGCCACCAACTCTCCCAATCTAGATTTGATTCCTTCCCACATAGATTTGGTAGCTATAGAGATAGAATTGGTAGATCAGGAAAGGAGGGAGTATATGCTGCGTACGGCCATTTCGGATCTTAAAAAGAAATACGATTATATTTTAATAGATTGTGCGCCATCGTTAGGGCTGCTTACGCTCAATGCACTCACCGCTGCCGATTCGGTAATTATACCCATTCAATGTGAGTATTTTGCCTTGGAAGGATTGGGGAAGTTGTTAAACACCATTAAAAGTGTTCAAAAGATTCACAATCCGGAGCTGGATATTGAAGGCCTGTTGCTCACTATGTACGATCAACGCCTTCGCCTGTCAAATCAGGTTGTGGACGAAGTGAGAAAACACTTTGACGAAATGGTTTTTGAAACCATCATTCAGCGCAATGTGCGTTTAAGTGAGGCGCCGAGTTACGGGGAAAGTATAATCAGTTATGATGCTGCAAGTAAGGGAGCAGATAATTACTTAAGTTTGGCTCACGAACTAATCAAGAAAAACGAAAAGAATTAAATGGCGAAAGCGACTAAAAAACAAGCACTTGGCCGGGGACTATCAGCACTGTTGAAAGACCCTTCGAATGATATAAAATCAGTTGAGGACAAAAATGCCGACAAGGTGGTGGGCAGTATTGTGGAGCTCGATTTGGGAAGTATAGAAGTGAATCCGTTTCAGCCGCGCACCAGTTTTAATGAGGAATCACTTCGCGAGTTGGCATCCTCTATTAAAGAGTTAGGGGTTATCCAGCCCATTACGGTTAGAAAACTGGATTTTGATAAATACCAGCTCGTAAGTGGGGAACGGCGTTATAGAGCTACAAAACTCGTGGGCCTTGAAACCATACCTGCCTATATCCGTATTGCCAATGACCAAGAATCTCTGGAAATGGCATTGGTGGAGAATATCCAGCGTCAGGATCTGGATCCCATAGAAATAGCCATTTCCTACCAAAGGTTAATTGAGGAAATAAATGTTACTCAAGAAGAACTTAGCGATAGGGTGGGAAAGAACCGTTCTACCATTGCCAATTATCTTCGTCTGTTAAAGCTGGATCCCATTATCCAAACCGGAATGCGCGATGGGTTTATCAGTATGGGCCATGGACGGGCATTGATAAATATTGAGGATCTGGGAGATCAGTTGGATATCTATGAAAAGATTTTAAGTGGGAATCTTTCCGTGAGAGACACTGAATCATTGGTTAGGGGGTATAAGAATCCAAAGGAAAAAGTAATCCTTCAAAAAATTAGCACGCCTCCTTTTGCAAAAAAAGCCAAAAAGGAACTTTCCGATATTTTCGAAACGAAGGTAGACGTAAAGGTTTCTAAATCAGGAAAAGGCCAATTAGTGGTTCCCTTTAAAAATAAGTCTGACTTCGACCGGATCTTGAAGTTGATCAAAAGTGAAAAATAAACTCCTATACATTTTTTTTTTAATCTTGGGCACACCTCTTTTGGCCCAGGTTTCTGACACGTTGGACGTCAAGAGAGAAAAAACGGCTATTGTGGTTAGTGGTCCTTCTTCCGGTGAAGGGGAGTACGATCCCTTGGCCCCCTCAAAGGCTGCTTTCTATTCCGCCGTAGTTCCTGGATTAGGGCAGGTTTACAATAAAAAATATTGGAAAATCCCCATTATTTATGCTGGAATGGCGGCAGGGATATATTTCTATCAACAACAGGATGAGGATTACAATCGGTTTCGGGATGCATATAAAAGAAGACTTGCTGGCTATAAGGACGATGAGTTTTATGGCAATGGGAATGAACCTGTGATCTCCAATGATCGTTTGATCAACGCTCAAAGATCGGCACAAAAAAATAAGAGTATCAGCATAATCGTTACGGTAGCATTTTATATGTTGAATATAATAGATGCCAATGTCGATGCCCATTTACGTCAATATGAAGTGAGTGAGGACCTCTCCTTACAGCCCAGTGTGGACGTAAATCCTTTTAACGCACAGGCCCAGTATGGAATGTCATTGACATATCGATTTAAATAGAATGAACAAGAGTGGAAAGGATGAAAGAATATAAAGAGACGAGGGAATTTAGACGTTCGTGATGGCATTTGGACCAAACCGAGCTTCTTCCACCTCATGCTTTATCATCCAGATTGCAATCTTTGTACCTTTACACATTTGCGCGACAATATATGAAAATAGCACTTCTTGGTTACGGGAAAATGGGGAAAACCATTGAGAAATTGGCTTTGGAGAAAGGCCATTCCGTGGTGTTTAAAAGTACGAGTGATACTTCCGAGGGAAATATGGATGAGGCAGACGTGGCTATTGAATTTTCTGTCCCGGAGGTTGCTGTGGAAAATATCGCAAGAGCTTTAAAAAAGGATATCCCAGTGGTTTCAGGCACTACGGGGTGGTTGGATAAATACCATTCGATAACCAAACTGTGCAAAAGCCGTAACGGAAGTTTTATTTACGCGTCAAACTTCAGTGTAGGGGTCAATCTGTTTTTCAGTATAAATGAGTACGCTGCCCAATTGATGGCGCCGTGGAAAGAATACGATGTTTCTGTAGGGGAAATCCATCATACCGAAAAGAAGGATGCCCCCAGCGGAACAGCGATCACCATCGCAGAGACAATTTTAAATTACAGTGAGAAGAAGTCTTGGGAATTAGACGCCAATAATAAAGAACAATTAAGGATTGTTGCCAAGAGAGAAAAAGATGTAAAAGGCACACATGTGGTGAAGTATGCTTCTTCTATCGATACTATTTCACTTAAGCACGAAGCCCATTCACGCGAGGGTTTTGCAAAAGGTGCCCTCCTCGCTGCTGAATGGATAAAGGACAAAAAAGGCATTTTCACAATGAAGGAAGTGTTGGGGTTGACAATTTAAACGTAACGAATCACGAATTAAGGCATTAACAAATTACCGAATAGCATGAGTTGGACAGGTTGGTTTATATTTTTTTTGATCATTCAAGTAATCCATTTCGCAGGAACTTGGAGACTGTATCAAATAGCAGGAAGGAAGGCGTGGGAAGCGGCCGTACCCGTATATAATGCCATAGTATTGATGAGAATCATCAACCGGCCGTGGTGGTGGACCATTCTGCTATTCGTGCCAATTGTTAACCTAATAATGTTTCCGGTGGTTTGGGTGGAAACCCTTCGCAGTTTTGGTAGAAATTCTACTGCCGACACTGTTCTGGTTCTTCTTACGCTTGGATTATATATTTATTATATCAATTATACCCAAAAGGTAAGCTATATAACGAATAGAAGCCTGAAACCTCGAACCGGAACAGGGGAGTGGGTGAGTTCCATTCTTTTTGCGGTGGTAGCTGCAACGATTGTACACGCCTATATTATGCAGCCGTTTACAATTCCTACATCCTCCCTGGAAAAAACCTTATTGGTGGGAGATTTTCTATTTGTGAGTAAATTTCATTACGGAGCACGTACCCCAATGACCCCTATTGCCTTCCCTATGGTACACGATACCATTCCCGTGATCCATACGAAATCCTATTTGACAAAACCACAGATTCCTTATTTTAGATTTCCAGGATTTCAAGATATAAAACGGAACGACATCGTGGTTTTTAATTGGCCAGTGGATACGGTAAATGCCTTTCAAGCCTACGGTGATGGGAAATATTACTATAAACCCATCGATAAAAAGTCAAACTATGTGAAGCGTTGTGTAGGATTGCCCGGAGATTCCTTGGAAGTACGTGACGGTTATGTTTTTATCAATGGAAAACGGAACAAGCTTCCCGATCGGGCACGGCTACAATTTAGATATGCACTTAAAACCAATGGTCCTTTGAACCCACAGCTTTTGGTGGGCCGTTATGATATTACCGATGGATATGAATATGATCAGGAAAATAGTGTCTATTATTTCCGGGCCATTTCGCAGGAATCGGTCGATATGCTCAAAAACAATCCAAATGTTGTGGAAGTAATCCCTTTAAAAGGAAAAGAAGGACACTGGGAAAAAAGTGTTTTCCCAAACAATCAGAAATATCCATGGAACAACGATTTCTTCGGTCCTGTATATATTCCTAAGAAAGGGGTGACCGTTTCAATCACCCCAGAGAGTATTCCGTTTTATAAACGCATCATAGAAGTGTACGAGGGCAGTGAAATGGGTATTGCCAATAAAATAACGCAAAACGGAACCGAGGTATTATTAAACGGAAGCCCAATTTCAGAATACACTTTTAAAATGGACTACTACTGGATGATGGGCGACAACCGAAACAATAGCGAAGATGCACGAACTTGGGGCTACGTACCTTTCAACCATGTAGTGGGAAAACCCGTTTTCATCTGGATGAGCTGGGACGGAATTAACAAAAAAGTGCGCTGGGGCCGCGTTTTCACCACTGTGGGCGGCAGTGGCAAACCTGTTTCCTATTTCATGTATTTTGTAATCGCGGTAATTGCTTGGTTTGCCTTTGATTTTTACAGAAGAAGAAAGAAAACGTCCAAAAGATAAGCTTTGCCACCTTTCTAAAGAATTAAAATATTTTGCAGAGTACAGGCTGGTTCTTTACTTCGGAAGCAGCCTATAGATACCTTGGCCCTCAACACCAACATAAATTAATCCGTCTGGGCCCATTTTTACGTTGCGTACCCGACCGATATTCTCTGCTATTTTTTCCCGTCCTATAATTTCTTCTCCTTTTAGAGTAAGCAGTTCCACATATCCAAATTTAAGAGACCCTACCAATAGCCTTCCTTCCCACTCCGGATACTTATTGCCAGTAATAAAAGCCATTCCGCAAGGTGCAATCGAAGGGACCCAATAATAAATGGGAGGCTCAATGTCGGCTCGTGTTTTTTCATCGGTGATTTTTGTTCCGTTGTAATTGATCCCGTAAGTAACTACGGGCCACCCATAATTGGCGCCTTTTTTTACAATGTTTATTTCGTCCCCTCCTTTTGGGCCATGCTCGTGCATCCAAATATCACCTGTTTTTGGATGTTTTGCCATTCCCTGTGGATTGCGGTTTCCATAGGTGTAGATTGCCTTTTTGGCGTTGGGTACATTGTAAAATGGATTGTCCTTTGGAATACTGCCGTCGTCATTCAATCGATATATCTTTCCGCCATCCCGGGTGATGTCTTGGGGATTGATGTCGCGCGCTCCCCGTTCCCCGATAGAGAAATACAAAAACCCATTATTGTCAAATTCAATTCGGGATCCAAAATGCTGCCCCGCCGTGGTGTTGGGCTCTGCTTTATAGAGGTTTTGAATCTGGGCAAGTGCGTTTTCTTCCAACTTACATCGCATCAGTGCTGTATTTCCTCCTTTTCCCGACCCTTCTTCCGAGGCATAGGTGATATATATCCAACCATTTTCCGAATACTTTGGATGCAGGGCAATATCCAAAAGTCCGCCCTGACCTCGCACATACACTTTGGGAACATTGGCAATTTCAATCTTTATTCCATCTTTAAAATGGATTAATTTTCCCTCTTTCTCCGTAATAAGCATGCTGCCATCAGGAAGCCATGCCATTCCCCAAGGATTGGAAAGATTTTCCACGACCATTTCAATCTTATAAGAAGGTGGATTTATTTTTAGGGCTATATCATCCTTCTTGACAGGCTGTCCACAGGAAGTAAAAGCCACGAGAAGCAAGATAAGCACAATAGTATTTTTCATAATCCGCTATTTTTTCTTAAAGATACCAAACTCTTGAGGAATTTTTTATCATACTTGAGACTTTCCGTTTTGTCATAAGCTTCAACAAAGCTTATCTTTATAGAAATTTTCAATATATGGAAACATCTTATCATATTTTGGTCGATAAAAAATATGAATTTAAACTGACACCTGAAGAGGCAGAAATGCTGGATGAGATTGATTATCCTGAAATATCTGCTGCTGCTATTCATAAAAAATCACACATTCTACACCATCAAAAATCATTTTCCGTCGAGCTGTTAAAAGAGGATTTTGTCAATAGAAATTACACCGTTAAGATTAATGGAACTATTTATGACATTGGGATACAAACGCCATTGGACCAATTGATTGCAAAAATGGGGCTTTCTATTGGCAATGATTCCGTAGAGGATTTCATTTATGCACCTATGCCCGGAGTTATCCTTGAAGTTAGCATCGAAGAGGGAGATACAGTAAAACAAGGCGATTCCCTCTGCGTTTTAGAAGCGATGAAAATGGAAAATGCACTCGCTTCTCCCCGGGATGGAATTATTAAAACCGTAAATATCGTTCAAGGCGAAGCTGTTGATAAAGGAAAGTTGCTAATTGAATTTAAAGAGAATGATTAAGAAAATACTGGTTGCCAATCGTGGGGAAATTGCCTTGCGGATCATGAAAACTATCCGAAAAATGGGTATTGAAACCGTTGCAGTTTTTTCGGAAGCTGACAGGGATGCGCCGCATGTAATGTTCGCTGACCAATCAGTTTGTATCGGTCCCCCTCCTTCAAACCAATCCTATTTATTGGCGGATAAGATTATAAAGGTGGCTATGGATTTACAAGTGGACGCAATCCATCCGGGCTATGGTTTTTTAAGTGAAAACGCAGATTTTGCTGAAAAGGTCGAGCAAAATGGATTGATTTTTATCGGCCCAAAATCGCACGCCATTCGTGTGATGGGGAATAAGCTCGCTGCGAAGGATGCTGTAAAGGGGTATAATATTCCCATGGTACCAGGGACGGATGAAGCAATTGACGATGTAAAGACTGCTGAGGTAATTGCCAAAAAGATAGGCTTTCCCATTCTTATAAAAGCTGCTGCAGGAGGAGGGGGGAAAGGAATGCGCATCGTTGACAACGAGAAGGAATTTGAAGAACAGATGAAACGGGCCATTAGTGAAGCTGAAAATGCCTTTGGCGATGGCTCTGTCTTTATCGAAAGATTTGTCACCTCCCCCCGACATATCGAAATACAGGTCTTGGCAGATAACTTTGGAAACACGGTTCATCTTTTTGAAAGGGAATGCAGTATTCAGCGCCGCCACCAAAAAGTGGTGGAGGAAGCACCGTCTTCTGTGCTTACGGATGAGAAAAGAAAATTGATGGGAGAGGCTGCAATCAAGGTAGCTAAGGCTTGTGATTATGTCGGGGCCGGCACTGTGGAATTCCTTTTGGACCAAGACCATAATTTCTATTTTCTAGAGATGAACACCCGTTTGCAGGTGGAGCACCCCGTTACCGAACTTATTACGGGCCTCGATTTGGTGGAGCAACAAATTAGGGTGGCCAATAATGAAAAACTCTCTTTTGGGCAAAAAGACCTGGAAATAAACGGACATGCCTTTGAGCTTCGTGTGTATGCCGAAGATCCATTGGATAATTTCATGCCCAGTGTAGGAAAACTGGAGAAATATCGCCCCCCAAGCGGAAAAAATATCCGTGTGGACGATGGTTTTATTGAAGGGATGCAAGTTCCCATACAGTATGATCCCATGTTGTCCAAATTGATAACCTACGGAAAAACCAGGAATGAAGCAATACAGTTAATGCTTGATGCTATTTCCGATTATGAGGTTGAGGGTGTTAGTACTACCCTTCCTTTTGGAAAGTTTGTCTTTGAAAACGAGGCGTTCCGAAGTGGTGATTTTGACACGAACTTCGTCAAGAAATATTATTCCGAGGAAAAATTGAAACCTATGCACGAAGAGGAAGCCAAGGTTGCAGCGCTTTTCGCATTAAGGCAGTACTTAGAAAATTCAAAAAAGCTTCGTTTGCCAAATTAAACACCTGCGTCTCTCTTTAGTAGAAATACTATAAGACAGAAAACAGAAAGAAACAAGAATATCTCGTATGACCAACAACAATAAAAAACTTAAAGAACTCATCTCGGAAGCAAAAAAAGGCGGAGGAGAAAAACGGATTGCAAAACAACATGAAAAAAAGAAACTCACTGCCAGGGAACGAGTTGAGTATCTCTTGGACGAAGGCTCTTTTGAAGAAATGGGAATTCTCGTCACCCATCGTACCACCGACTTTGGGATGGACAAACAGATTTTTTATGGCGATGGTGTCGTTACGGGTTACGGTACCATCAATGGGCGTTTGGTATATGTTTTTGCCCAAGATTTCACGGTTTTTGGAGGTGCGCTATCTGAAACCCATGCTGAGAAAATTTGCAAGATTATGGATCACGCCGTGAGTGTTGGTGCGCCAGTGATCGGGCTAAACGACTCGGGAGGTGCGCGTATTCAGGAAGGCGTTCGTTCTCTGGGAGGATATGCCGATATCTTTTATCGAAATGTACAAGCTTCAGGCGTTATTCCCCAGATTTCTGCAATAATGGGACCTTGTGCGGGAGGGGCGGTGTATTCCCCTGCGATGACAGACTTCACACTCATGGTTCAGGACAGTAGTTATATGTTTGTAACCGGCCCCAATGTGGTAAAAACGGTGACCAACGAAAACGTTACTTCCGAAGAATTGGGTGGCGCACGAACCCACGCTACAAAAAGTGGAGTAACACATTTTACAGCTGCCAATGATATTGTTTGTTTAGAGCAAATAAAAACCTTGCTGAGTTATCTTCCCCAGAACAACAGATCTATTCCCGAAAAACTACCGTTTGAGGCTGACGAAGAATATCGTGATGAGCTGGAATCGATAGTTCCCGATTCAGCCAATAAACCTTATGATATGGGAGAAGTGATCGAAGGTATTATAGATGCTGATTCCTTTTTTGAGGTGCATAAGGATTATGCGGAAAATATTATCGTGGGCTTTGCTAGATTGGGTGGAAGGAGCATTGGAGTGGTCGCCAACCAACCGATGAGCCTAGCGGGGGTATTGGACGTGGATAGCTCCAAAAAGGGTGCGCGATTCACTCGATTCTGCGATTGTTTTAATATCCCATTGTTGGTTTTGGTAGATGTACCTGGTTTTTTGCCGGGAACGGACCAAGAGTGGAACGGAATAATTTTAAACGGTGCCAAGCTGCTTTATGCGCTGAGCGAAGCAACGGTGCCAAGAGTAACAGTAATCACCAGAAAGGCGTATGGGGGTGCCTATGACGTGATGAACAGCAAGCACATTGGAGCCGACATGAACTTTGCCTGGCCTACTGCCGAAATTGCTGTGATGGGAGCAAAAGGTGCGAGTGAGATTATTTTTAGAAAGGAAATTGCTGCTGCCGAAGATCCTGAGTTGAAATTATCTGAAAAAGAGGCCGAATATGCCGAAAAGTTTGCCAATCCATTTATTGCAGCTCAAAGAGGGTTTGTGGATGAAGTGATTCAACCTCGGGAAACCCGCAGAAAATTATTAAAAGCTTTCTCTATGTTGGAGACCAAGGATACTCCCGGACCAAATAGAAAGCACGGCAATATTCCGTTATAAGGAAGGTAAGAAAGGTTTTTATTTCGTACAACTTGCTGGGAGTGGACAGGGATTGTGCGCTGCCTTTTTATCTCCGGTTTCCGAAATTCAAGATCTCGGGTTTGAGATCAGGAGTTTCCGGCTAAACTACTGCATTTCCTGCAAACTCCTTTCACCACTAAGTTTACGTCTTCGGCCTGATAGCCCTCGGGAAGATTTATATGGGGGATTTTATGTTGGGTCAGGCAAACGGTTTCATTGCATTGAGTACAATGAAAATGTAAATGCAGATCCTGCTCAATTTGACAATTGCAGCCCGGTTCACAGAGAGCGTATTTAGATACGCCTGTTCCGTCGTCTATTTGGTGGACGATTCCATTTTCTTCAAAGGTCTTAAGAGTTCGGTATAGAGTAGTCCGTTCACAATTATCAAAATACTCCTCAATATTGCTAAGGCTAACGGCAATCTTTTTGCTCAAAAGAAACCGAAAGACCAACAACCGCATGGCAGTCGGTCGTACACGGCGAGTTTCGAGAATTTGTTCAATGGCATCCATAATGTTTTTCTGAATGATGACTTCGATTAAAATCGATTTGTCTCTACAAAAATACGGGTTTGTTTCGGGAATAAATAGGGATTATCCTTACTATCAATATCAATTTTATGTAAATGCATTTGTTGTTTTTGGGGTTTGATTAAGTTTGCCTAACTTTTTGAGGGGCTCCCTCAATTATAGCACATTCTTTTCTCAATTTGAATAATGAACAAAGACCTTAAAGGCGCTCTATATATTGCCATTGGTGCTTGCAGCTATGGAATTTTGGCCACGTTTGTGAAAATTGCCAACAATAACGGAATTGGAACTGCCGGACTTGCTTTTTCACAATATGCTTTTGGTGCCTTGGCACTAAGTGTGCTGCCTTTTTTGTTTTCCCGCGGTTCAAAGAAGTCTCAGATTGCGATTGGCTCCAAATACTCGAAACTAAAGTTGGTTCTTTTCGGGACGTTTCTGGGGCTCACCACCAGTTTTTACTACCTGTCTATTCAATATGTACCTGTTTCCGTTGGGATTATTCTGCTTATGCAGACCATTTGGATGGGAGTGGCGCTCGAATTTTTTATTGCAAGACATCTTGTTAATTCAACAAAATTCTGGGGAGCAGTTCTAGCTCTTCTGGGAACGGCCTTGGCAGCAAAAGTTTTTGAATCGGAGGTTAGCCTTGACTTAAAAGGAATTGGCTTCGGGCTGTTGGCTGCGGCCAGTTATACCGGCGTAATGTTCTCTACCAGCAAGATTTCTTTGGAATTGCCTTTGTGGGTCCGGACCAAATATCTGGTGTATGGTGGACTTATAGTCATTATTGTGTTCTGGAACGTTCAAATAATTCGCGAATTTGATGTGTGGGTCTTTTTGAAATGGGGTAGCTTCCTCGGGTTTTTTGGCACCATCCTTCCTCCTATTCTCTTTAACAAGGGCATGCCCAAAATTGGAACAGGTTTGGGAAGTATAATTTCTGCACTGGAAATTCCAGTCTCGGTTTTTAGCGCTTATTTACTATTAAATGAGCAAGTTAGTATTTTGCAATGGCTGGGAATAGTTGTTATTTTAATTGCTGTGGTATTGATCAATAGTAAAAGAATGAAAAACGAGAGCCAAAAGGAATAATTTTTTTTGACTCTCGTGGTTTTCTTGGAGGAGGTATTGATATAGGGTTTTTATTTAACTTTATTCTACCTCTTTTCCGCCAACCCCCTTGTAAGCCATCCTCTTCTGCTAGCAGTAGCAATGGCGTAAGGAGTGATCCAGAACAATCCAAAAGTATAAAGCACACTGTAGGCATAGGCCCATACCGATTCTGAAACGTTATATCGCTTTGCGTAAAACAATACGGGAAAACTTGAGAAAACTAGAATTCCAAAAAGGGTGGATGTAAGGAATAAAATGGGATGGGTTGCGATAAAAAACAACATAAACAATATGAAGGGATAACTCATTATTATCTTGAGCGACTGGCTAAAGAAAAGCAGTCGTGTTCCAGATTTAGCACCCTCCCTAAAATTGGTAAATACATATTTTGACATCTGAATGTTTTCACGAACATTGCTTCGGCCCCATCTGATAAACATTTTGTAAAGACCTTTGTATTTTTCGGGAACGTTGGTATAGGCATAAGCATTTCTTTGGAACAGTACGTTATGCCCTTGCTTTAAGATCATATTTGTCATGGCTCTATCTTCACCGATATCCGATGGTTTCCCCATAAAAGTTTGATTGATCCAATTTTCTAAACAGGCGAAAACCGCAGTTCGACGATAGGCGGCCAAAGCACCTGGCGTACACAGGACAGAGTTTAAACTACTCTCTGCCGAGCGTACAAACTCAAAACTCAATACAAAGCTTACATCCAGCATTTTTGGAAGGAGTGCCTTTTGATTATTTAAAACACGGATGTTTCCCGCTACTGCACCACAATTTTTGTCTACGATAAATGGGCTTACCAGATTTCTCAACGTATTGGGCTTGACAATGGAATCACTATCCACGGTTACAAAAACGTCTCCATTGCCAATATTAAAACCACGGTATAAAGCATGACGTTTTCCCTTGTTTTGTGGTTGCTGATAAATAGCTACTCGGTCCCCCAATTGTTTCTTCGCTTCCTGCATCCAGTACCAAGTATCATCCTTACTGCCATCATCTATAGCGAGCAGCTGTAATTTTTCAGTAGGATAGTCACTATTTGCTAAGCTCAGCAAGGTTTCCCAGACTTGCTTTCCTTCGTTATAGGCCGGTACGATAACTGTACAGGTGGGAAGTTCTTCATCAGTAACTGATGAAATGGGCTTATAGCGAAAATATCGATACAGTGTGTAAAGGAAAAACCCAGCTTTAAAAATAAGTAAAGTAATAGCGAGAACAAGAAATGCAAACCCCCAAGTGGAGTTTAATCGCTCCATATGAAATTGTGCAAAATCATCTTCCAAGGCAAAAAACAAATAAGTAGCTACTATCATCAGAAGGAAAGTGCTGCCCAATACAAAAATCGCCCATGGATTTGGTTTTTTTGGCAATTCCTCACGAAGAGTTTTATGGACTTCTTGTCGGGGCTTCGTTTTTTGTGCAAATATTTTAAGAGAATTGTTTGAGTTATCTAAAGTAAGAGTGTCCGATTCAATTTTCATGTAGGTATTCTTATATTTGATGATGAAAATATTTTTTGTTCCATAAGTAGTTAGCAACCCTTGTGCCATTGAAGTTTTACAGGCCTTACAGAGGATTCTTTAAGCTTGAAGGGACAAAAACCGTGTAATTTTTACACAGTGAAAAGGCGATTATACAGTCTATTTCAATTTCTCCATTTGTGGAGGTAGGCATCACATTGTAACTGTTGTACCTTTACCATTATGAAAGTTTTAATAATTGAAGATGACCCTACGCTGAATAAAAATATCAGTGATGCATTGGCTGCGGAAAATATTATTCCTGAAAGCGTCTTTGATGGCCAGTTGGCTGAGCGGATTTTGCAAAAAGATTCCTTTGACTGTATTATCATGGATATCAATTTGCCCGGAAAGAGCGGATTTGAACTGTGCCGAAACTTTAGAGCCTTCAATAGCGAAACGCCAGTGCTGATGCTTACGGCTTTTAGTGAATTGGAGGATAAGGTTAAGGGGTATGACTGCGGTGCGGATGACTATTTAACCAAGCCTTTTTTTATGAGAGAGCTGATATTGCGTGTCAATTCACTTATTAAAAGAAGTCAGGGCAACAGATCCGATTCCTCTAAAAATAACATTATAATTGCTGATGAAATCACCATTAACCTTGCGCAGAAAAGCGTTTCCCGCCAAGGAAAGGAAATAGCGTTGACCCCACGAGAATATCAAATTTTGCAGATTCTTTGCGAAAATAAAGGGGAGGTGATTTCCAAGAACAGGTTGATGGAGGAAATATGGGGCACTTCCTTTGACACAAATACCAATACCATTGAAGTGTACATCAATTTTTTACGAAATAAAGTGGACAAGCCCTTTGGGAAAAGCAGTATTAAAACCAAGGTAGGATATGGCTACTACTTAGATTCGGAGTGATTATATAACTTTACAAAATATAGGCTGTGATTAAGAGCCGTCGTAAATCCGGTATTATGGGCTTTGTCTGGTCGAGCGCAGTCGAGACCTTATTTGAAGGTCAGAAACTAAAAGTTCACTCCCGAAAGCTTTGAAGGGAAATAGAACGTATAAAAATAAATCAGCTTTGAGACAGCTTCATTCGTGATAATTAGTGATCCCGAAGCTTCGGGAGTGGCAAACTATTTTAAATGAAAATACGCGACAAAATTCTTATCTACTTTTCAAGCACAGTTATAGTCCTTGCGGCGATTTCATTTTCATTGGTGTATATACTTTTCTCAGAATATCGGGAAGAGGAATTCCAACAACAGCAAAATGAAAAGATTAAATATACAGTGGGCTTGGTGACCGAATTCCAACAAATGAGCGAGGAACTGGCCCTTTTATTGGATGCTCAGGACATTCACGATTTCTATGATGAAAAGCTCCTTATCTTTAACGGTCAAAAGGAACTTATTTTTTCCAGTCTAGATTCCCTCCCAATTGTTAAGACTAATCAAATCCTCAACGGACTTTCCCCTTCCAACCAATGGATAGAAACCAAGGAAGAAGATTATGATTTGATAGGCGTATATCTTGAGCACAAAGGAAAAACCTACTATGGGGTGAGCAAGGCTTATGACGCTTTTGGTTACTCCAAAATGTATTTCCTGCGCAATGTGCTCATCGTCCTTTTTGCCGCCGCCACGGTAATCGTGATCTTCGTTTCGCTCTATCTATCCAATATCCTCTCAAAACCCATAACAAAGTTGGCAGAAAATTTAAACAAATACGATTTGGGCAGCCAAAAATCTGCTTTGCTAAAACCCGATACCACTTCCTACGAACTGAAACACTTGACAGAACGTTTTAACGAACTTTTAAAGCGTACCAATGAAGCTTTTGCCTTTCAAAAAAACGCTATCCATCATATTTCCCATGAACTGAAAACTCCCGTAACGGTTTTGGTTTCGGAACTTGAGAAGACAAGAACGTATACCAATGTGGATGATATTAAATCTGTCTTGGCCAGTCAGATAAACCAAGCTAAATCTTTGGGAGAAATCATCAACGTTTTCTTGGAAATCTCTAAAATTGAGTCCGGCCAACAGATAGACAAATCAGAGGTAAGGATAGATGAAGTACTGTTTGATATCATTGAACAACTAAAAATGATCTACCCTGACTTTAGTTTTGAAGTGAATTTTTTCCCCAGCGAATTTGAAGAAAGCAGACTGGTGTTGAAATCGAATAAAATGCTGATTAAACAGGCGTTACAGAATTTATTGCTCAACTGTATCAGCTATGGAAGTGACCAAAAGGCCCAGATTAAAATTGATTGTTCCCTTAAAAATGAACTGCGAATTTCCATTTCCAATTATGGAGAAACGGTTTCTGAAAAAGAAGAAAGATTCTTGTTTCACCACTCCTTTAGAGGCAAAAACAGTGAGGGTAAAATTGGATTTGGCCTGGGACTGGTTTTGGCAAAGAAGATAATGGACTTTCACAATGCCGAAATTGTGTATTCCAATCCCGAAGATAACCTAAACGTTTTTGAAGTAAAATTTTACCTTTCATAGAAATCCGTAACCTTAATTTCATCAAAATAACCATGACAAGATTATCGTCAATTAAAACCAAGGGGATTATTGCTTTTGCTGTGTTCTCCGTATTCTTTAGCTGTAAAGTTGCTATTCCCAGCGATCATGCTGGAATACCGGAGAGGGAAGGGCACCCTATTTCTGTTCGCGATTATTCTATTGCAGCAGTGTTGTGGCAGCAACGCTCCGCGGAATACCGCGCGTTGGCCTATCAGGCATTCAACATTGCCAGAATGCAATTGGACCGCCACTTAACCGCGAATAGGGAGAGTAAAAAACCCCTGGCGATAATTACAGATATAGACGAAACCATATTGGACAATAGTCCCTACAGTGGAAAGCAAATTGAACTGGACGAAGATTACACTACTTCCAGGTGGGACGAATGGGTGAATCTTAAAAGTGCCAAGGCAATTCCTGGTTCTCTTGAATTTTTCCATTATGCTGCCAGCAAAGGCGTAGAAGTATTTTATATTACCAATAGGGACCAGCACCAAAAAGAAGCAACCCTTGAAAACTTAAAGGCCGTGGGTTTTCCTTTTGCAGACGATCGCCATATTCTTTTAAGAGGAGAAGATAGCGGAAAGGAAACTCGCAGGAAGAAAGTGGAGGCCTCTTACGAAATCGTCATGCTGATTGGGGACAATTTATCCGATTTTTCCTATTTATTTGAAAAGCGATCTGCTGAGGAAAGAAACAAAAGCGCCGATAATTTAAAGATGTTATTTGGAACGAAATATATCGTCCTGCCAAATCCCATTTATGGCGATTGGGAAACCCAAGGAATCTTTGAAGGAAAACACAATTGGACCGAATTTCAAAAAGATTCGCTTCGGCACAAAAAAATAATTGCTTACTAGACCTGACAGGTTTTTAAAACCTGTCAGGTCTTGGACCTCTCAACCTCACACCCTCCTAACCTCCCCTCCTTAAGCACATCTTAATCCATTTTAAGGTGTTCTTAAGGTTGTTCCCATCATTTTTGCACTTCATTAAAAAACACCTATGAAGCGCATTGGATTTCTTCTTTCCATTCTTTGTTCCTTTTCCGTGCTTGCCCAGGATACTTTGACGTTAAGTCGAGAACAGAGCGAGGCCATTTTTTTGAGAGAAAACTTACAGCTTCTTGCCGAGAAATTACAGATTGACCAAGCAGAGGCAATGGTACTTCAAGCCAAGCTCTGGCCAAACCCTACTTTGGAAATTGATGAAGTAAATCTTTGGACTACAAAGGGACAGCGGGAAATACTTGCTGAGGAATTGCCTTGGTCAAGAGAGAATGCATTTGGAAAAAACCAACAATTCTCTGCTTCCTTGGAACAACTCATCCTAACTGCGGGAAAAAGAAAAAAGCTGATTGCTTTGGAAGAAGTTTCCGTCGAAAAATCAAAACAATATTTTGAAGATCTATTGCGAAACCTAAAACTCGAATTTCGCAATCTGCTTACCGAGCTACAATATCTTCAACGTAAAAGTGGGGTATATCAAAGACAGATCCAATCGGTCAGGCAATTGACGCAATCCTATAGAAGACAAATGGAGGAGGGCCATATTGCAAAAGGCAAATACATTCGACTGAAAGCTTTGGAGTTGGAAATTTCAAAGGCGAACAAGGATTTGAGCAAGGAGATAAATGAAGCACAAAAGGAGTTGAGGTTATTGATGCGCCTGCCTTCAAGTACAGCGCTGAAAATATCTCATGATGGATTTGTAAAAGACCTACAGTTGCTGGAAACTTTGGTTTTGGACGATCTTTTGGAACAGGCCAAGGAATTTCGACCGGATTATAAAATTGCAAGTCTTGAGAAAAATTACTTCAAAAATCTTTATAAATACGAAAAATCCCAAAGAGTACCAGACCTAAATTTAAAAGTGGGATATGATAGAGGAGGAGGTGTTTACCACGATTTCGTCGGCTTTGGTTTGGCAATTGACCTTCCTGTTTTCGATCGAAATCAAGGTAATGTCAAAAGCGCTAAAATTGGAATCAACCATTCCCAACTTCTGCTGGAACAAAAGGAGTTGGATTTGGAAAATGAAATTATCCTTGCCTATCAAAATCTCAATTCTGCGATAGAATTTATAAATGAAATAGAGCCTGACTACGAATCCACTCTTGATGATTTGCTCGAGAGCTATACCAAAAACTTTACCGAGAGAAATATTAGCCTCCTTGAATACTTGGATTTTTTTGAGGCCTATCTGGAGAACAAGGAAATCATTTTGGGATCGGTCAAGGAAGTAAACGAAAGGGCGGAAGAATTGAATTTCACCATTGGAACAGACGTGATTAATTAATATCGAACAAGAAAGTAATGAAAATAACACAACATTTAATCTGGCTTTGTTGGCTTGCATTGGCATCCTATGGTTGCACTGACAAAACACCAACATCAGGAGTGGAGGATCAGCAGTATTGTTTGGACGAAAGTTTTAAAGAAAAACTGGAGTTCCAAGCTGCAACCGTGCAGCCCGTAACCGAGGGAATTCATCTAACAGGTGTGGTTGAGACCAATCCCGATAAGGTGATCCATTTTATAAGCTTGGTCGGGGGAGTCGTGTCAAAAACTTATTTTTCCTTAGGGGAAGAGGTTAAAAAAGGGCAAGTGTTAGCCGATTTGCGAAGCACGGAATTAAGTAGTCTTAAATCTGAACAAGAGAATATCAACATTCAAATTCAGGTGGCACAAAGGAGATTACAGTCTGTACAATCTATGTATGAAGATGGAATTTCTTCCGAAAAAGAATTGCTGGAGGCTCAAAGTGAATTGGATATTTTTAAAGCTGAAGGACAAAAAATAGCCTCCAATTTAGATATTTTCAGTGGCAGTGCCGAAAGAGGGGTTTTCCAGATAAAAGCACCTACTTCGGGGATCATTACTGCGAAATCGATTGCATCAGGCTCCCATATTATTGCTGAAGGGGAGCCGTTGTTTACCATTTCAGATTTAAATGAGGTTTGGGTAATGGTGGACATATACGCCACCAATGTGCAACATATTGAAACGGGAATGGATGTCAATATTTCCATTCTTTCCTATCCCGATACAATTTTTAAGGGAAAAATTGGTGCCATCTCCCAGGTTTTGGATAGTGAGGCCAGAGTAGTAAAGGCCCGTGTGGTTTTGGAAAACAAGGATCTTCGTCTAAAGCCTGGGATGATGGTAGATGTAATTGCATTAAAAGATAAAAACATCAATGCTATTGGGATTCCAACAGATTCCCTGGTTTTTGATGACAACCAAAACTTTGTGGTGGTCTATAAAGAGGATTGTGATTTGGAAATTCGGAAAGTTGAAATCCTCTCTTCAAACAATGGAACCACGTTTATAGACACGGGTCTTTCGGAAAATGATCGCGTAGTTTCTAAAAATCAGTTGTTGGTTTACGAACAATTAAATAATTAGTTAGGATGCAGAAGTTTGTGCAAGGAATTGTAGCCTTTTCCTTAAAGAATCCCATCATCATATTTTTCCTTACGTTCCTTCTGCTCATCGCGGGGGTTGTAAGTTACTTTCACACTCCCATTGAAGCGTTTCCCGATGTGACAAATACCCGGGCAAGGATTATCACCCAGTGGCCTGGAAGGAGCGCAGAGGAAGTAGAAAAGTTTGTTTCCCTTCCATTGATGAAGGAAATGAATACCATTCCCAAAAAGGCAGAGGTACGCTCCATCTCTCTTTTTGGCCTATCTGTGGTCACCGTGATTTTTGGCGATGATGTAGAAGATTTCTATGCACAACAATATGCGTCAAACCGTTTGCAGGGTGTCAATCTGCCAGAAGGTGCCGAGGCGCAAATAGAACCCCCTTATGGCGCTACGGGCGAGATATTTAGATATGTAATAAAAAGCAGCAGACCCATTAAAGAACTCACTGCCCTACAGGATTGGGTGATCGAAAGAGAATTGGTTTCCGTTTCAGGAGTTGCCGATGTGGTGAGTTTTGGAGGAGAAGAAAAGATCTATGAAATAAAGATCAATCCTACGGAGCTTGCCAATTACGGTCTATCACCCCTCGAGGTTTTTGAAGCCGTTTCAAAAAGCAATATCAACGTTGGAGGGGATGTCATTGAAAGAGGAAGTCAGGCTTATGTCGTGCGAGGAGTGGGCTTGTTGGAAAGCATTGCCGACATTGAAAATATTCTGATTGAAGTACGCGGAAATACTCCCATCTTGGTAAAACATGTCGCTGAGGTTGCAATCTCTGCAAAACCGCGCTTAGGCCAAGTTGGACTTCAAAACGATGAGGATGTGGTCCAGGGCATAGTCGTAATGCTCCGCGGCGAAAATCCTGGCGACGTGATTGCCAGGTTAAAGGAAAAAATCACCGAATTGAATGATCGCATTTTACCTGATGACGTTAAGATAGAACCTTTTATAGATCGCACCGAACTCGTTGAAGCCACGGTTAGCACGGTTACAACAAATCTTATTGAGGGGATTATTTTAGTTTCCATCATTGTTTTTATTTTTCTTTTTAATTGGCGCACTACGGTGATAGTGGCGTCGGTGATTCCACTTTCCTTCCTTTTTGCTCTTGTAATGCTGCGGATCCAAGGACTTCCAGCCAATCTGATTTCAATGGGTGCAATTGATTTCGGTCTTTTGTTGGAAGGAACCTTGGTAATCGTCGAGAGTGTGTTTGTAGCAATGAACCGAAAGGCCAAACAGCTGGGAATGGAAAGATTCAACCGGATGAGCAAATCGGGAATCATAAAAAAGAGTGCCGGTAGTGTGGCCACTTACATCGTTTTTGCCCAGATTATTCTAATAGTAGCCTTAGTTCCCATTTTCTCTTTCCAGAAAGTAGAGGGAAAAATGTTTTCCCCTTTGGCCTTTACACTTGGATATGCGTTATTGGGATCACTTATCTTAAGTATCACCTATGTTCCAGCACTCTGTAAAGTGATGTTAAGAAGAAATATTGTTGAGAAACAAAACTTTATTTCTCGTTTTTTCAACAATAACTTGTTCAGGCTTTTCCTTTGGAGCAACAAACGAAGAAGGGCGACTTTGATTGGTTTTATCGCTATTTTGGGGGCTTGCACTGTAAGTTTTATGTTTTATGGCTCTGAATTTATTCCAAATCTCAACGAAGGAGCACTGTATGTACGGGCCACTTTGCCCAATAGTGTAAATATTGGCGAGTCCACCCGATTGGCAAAGGAAATGAAGAATGAATTGCGGGAATTTGACGAAGTGAAATTCGTCTTGAATCAAGTAGGGCGACCTAACGATGGAACAGATCCAACGGGCTTTTTTAATATTGAGTTCCATATAGAGCTCCATCCCGAAAAAGAATGGAAGCGAAAGATTTCCAAGGAAGATTTGGTGGAGGAAATGCGTGGGATGCTGCATACCTACCCGGGCATTGTATTTGGTTTTAGTCAACCTATTCAGGACAATGTTGAAGAATACGTGGCTGGCGTGAAAAGTTCGCTGGTTGTAAAAATATTTGGCGATGATCTTTTTGAATTGGAAGGGTATGCCGATGAAGTGGCTGATGCGATTAGAGATGTTGAAGGGATTGAAGATTTAAATGTATATCGCAACATTGGATTGCCAGAACTCCGCATTCAGTTGCACGACAACAAAATGGCCAGATATGGAGTGGATATAGCCAATGCACAAGCCGTTGTGGAAATGGCGATAGGAGGAAGGGCCGCTACCACTTTTTATGAAGGAGAACGGATGTTTGACGTTAGAATCCGATTTGAAAAACAGTATCGAGATACGGACGAAAAAATTGGGGATATTCTAATTCCCGCTGGGGGCGGACAGAAAGTTCCCCTAAAGGAAATTTCCACTATCAGTTATATTACGGGACCTACTTTTATTTATAGGGAAGGGGGAAGCAGGTATATTGCGGTAGGATTTAGTATTGAGGGACGGGATTTGGGAAGCACGATTGCAGAAGCGAGGAAAAAAGTGTCGGAAAAGGTTTCGGTTCCCTCTAAAAATAAAATTGTATGGGCAGGTGAATTTGAAAGCAAGGAAAGAGCGAGCAAGCAATTGGCTATGATTGTTCCCGCCGTGTTATTGCTGATTTTGTTCCTGTTGTACTTTAATTTTGGAACTGTTAAAGACACATTGATTGCCGCCAGCACTATACCCTACGCTTTTATCGGAGGGTTTATTTCACTTTGGATCACCCAGACTATTTTTGGAATCTCTGCAGGGATTGGCTTTATTATTCTATTTGGGGTAAACACCATCAACAGTCTTATTCTCATTGCGGTGATGAAAGAGAATATGCGAAAGATGAAGCTGTGTGATGCCATTTCCCGGGGAGTGCACAGCCGAATACGACCCATTGTAATGATAGCCTTGATGGGTTCGATGGGCCTGCTTCCCGCCGCGTTATCCACGGGTATGGGATCGGAAATTCAAAAACCGTTGGCCATTATGATTGTAGGAGGCTTGTTGATTTGTATGATATTATCCTTAACCGTATTGCCGCAAGTATTTTATTGGGCCTATAGGAATGACAGGAATAGACCAAGGATAGAGGGAATGTTGGGGGATATTAGTACTACCACAGAAGAGAATACCAAGGAATGAAGGTGTTTTTGGTCAATGATTTTTTAAGATAAAATTTATTGTTTTCGAATTAAATTTCTTCCTCTGCAAACATTAATTTAGAAGCGATTATTTCCCATCTAACAATGAAGCAGATTATCACCAATTTCACCAACCATCCCAAGCGAATTTCCCGTATTTCCTGGGGAGGAGTCGTGGCAGGGACCCTTACAATCTTGGCCTTGCTTGTACTGCTTAATTTACTCGGTTCTTGCATGGGGCTGATTCATTTCAGTCTGGAAACAAATCCGTTTTTAGATAAATCGGGTATTTTTTGGTTTATGGTTTCCAATGTGATAGCCGTTTTTTGTGGCGGGCTTGTAGCAGCCCGAACTGCGGGCTTTTCGTCTCGTGTGGATGGCGCCTTACAAGGTTTTCTTTCTTGGGGCCTTTATATCGTCCTCTCCATTGCCTTTTATTCTTCATTGATGGTCAATGATCTGGGAGACCTATTGAAAATGGGAGCCCAACACCATAGCTTTGTTCTGTTCCTCATTTTGCTTCTCGGCTCTCTGGCCGGTATATTTGGAGGTGCCCAAATTGTTCCACCGCTACAAAATGATCAAGAGGTGGCGTAAATTAAACAGGAAACGTTTTTAAAGTGACTATCTCGGACGCCCCCATGCTTTTGTATGGAACGGCTGCCCAGGATAAGGATCAAAAAGCATCCCACCACTTAATTCCTACTATTTTATTCTTTTTGCCGATCCTGGTATCCAAAAAAGGTCGGTATTTTATCAATTTAGCAAAACTTTAATTCAATACCGTTATTGTAATATCTTTTTATGCTTTAATTTTATAGTGAAAAAATAAGAATTGGTAAGAAAACAAGTTGTTTTATTAAAAAATTAACGTAAAGCGCATTAATTATTAAAAAGGTTTCGCTATGAATATAAACCCAAACCTCACTGATAATTCCCAAATCGCATTTTTTTCCAACAAGAACGATTCTTTCTCCAAACTGGAAATAGAGAAATCGCAGGTGTCACATTCTATTCTAAATGATTTTTTTTATTTGGAATACGTTCTTTGCCCTCCTTCCGCATACGATATAAAAGTTAATATCCACGATATGGAGGGGTTTTATTTTATCTACTGCTGGGAGGGAAACTTATCCTTCTCGATGAAAGGGGATAAGGTTCGGTACCTCGTACCTTACCAAAGTGCTTTGGCCTATGATATAAGATCGAAAGGGATGGTGTTCCACATTGATGAATTGGAGAAGTGTCGGTTTGGGATCATCGGTTTTAACAAGGCTCAGCATCTGAAAAACAATTTTGAGGCCTCATTTTATTACAATTTCAAAAAAAAGTTCCTCGATCATATGTCAGAAGGATCATTTGTTTTTAAGGGCCGACCCTATTTGAGGCTATTGGAAAAAATAAATATGTTGTCTGCGATTTCTTTGGAGAAAGTGCCTTCCGAATTTATTATGGAAGGTGTGATATTTCAAATTTTGGGCATAAAAATGGAACAACTGTTGGAAGTTGTGAGGAACAAGGCAATGGATCGGGAATTTCTCACTGAAAGAGAAATGACGAAAGTGCACTACATATCCGATTTTATTCGTGAAAACCCTTCCTTCGAGTTCACTATAGATTATCTGTGCAGAGAAACAGGGTTTTCCCCTTCTAAGTTACAGGAGGCATTCAAAAGGATACACGGGAGAACCGTGATTGACTTTATTCGAAATGTCCGGTTGGAGGCAGCATTGCAGTTGATAAAAACCACGGATATGAATATTTCAGAGATCGTGTATAGTATTGGGCTCACCAGCCGCAGCTATTTTTCCAAAATATTCAAGAATAAATACAAATGTTCCCCAAAAACCTTTCAGGAACAGATCCGATTGGAATTTATGGGGAGCTAATTTTTCCTTTCATTAAAAACACGATGAATTAGTTTATTCTCACGTTTTCTTGGGAATGATTTAATTCGGCCGTTCCCAGGTGCTGAGGCCTTACAGATTGATACACGAAAGGAAATTCTTGTCTCGTCGCGACAAGTTGATACAACTGAAGTCTTTTGGCCCGAAACGAGGCAGCAGCGGAACAGAGATAAAACTCCCACATTCTATAAAAGGTTTCAGTGTGTTCCGTTTGGATTTCCTGCCACGCTTTTTTAAAATTATGGTACCATGCCATTAATGTTTTGTCGTAATACGGGCCGAAATTGTGAACATCCTGTAAGATCAACTTCTTTTCCATAGCTTTAGAGATCTGGGCCATGGACGGAACCAACCCTTCGGGAAAGATATATTTGTTTATCCAGGGATCCGTAGTGTATTCCGATACATTGTTTCCTATAAAATGAAGTAAGCAAATTCCATTGGATTTTAAATTTTTTTCTACGATCTGCATATAAGGCTTATAGTTTTTAAAGCCTACATGCTCCAACATCCCTATAGATACGATACGGTCATATTTTTCGTCGAGGTCACGATAATCTTGCAGTCGAATTTCTACCGGTAAATCTTTACATCGTTCTTTTGCCAAGAGAAATTGTTCTTTGGAAATTGTGATTCCGGTAACTTTCACATTATAGTTTTTGGCACAGTAATATGCAAAGCCCCCCCAGCCACAACCGATGTCCAAAACTTTGTGACCTTCTTGGAGTTTTAACTTTCTGCAAATGAGTTCCAGTTTATCTTCTTGAGCCTGCTTTAGATTGTCGGCATCTTTCCAGTAGCCGCAAGAATAAATCATCAAGGGATCGAGCATTTTTTTATACAGCCCATTTCCTATATCGTAATGATGCGCAATGGATTTCTTGGCTTTCGTCTTGGTTTGCGTGTTAAAGAGTCTTGCCTTTAAAATGAGCCATTTTAATTTGAGGTTCACTTTTATCTTCTTTTCAAGCTGTGCTCTAAAAAGATGGTAAAAAAACGCATCCAACTGTTGGCATTCCCACCAATCTTCCATATAGGCCTCCCCCAGACCCAAAGAACCTTCTTGTAGTACTCGCTTATAAAGATTTTTATTTTTAACTTGGATATCCCAGGGCCGTGTTCCATTTATTTGGATATCGGTATGGGATAAAAGGTCTTCTATGGCATTTTTGTACGTACTCATCTCAACTGTTTTTCAAGAGCAATTGGGTCGAATATAAACGAGGCCTAGCCCGTTATGTGGTAGAAGGTCTCTACGAGTTATATGAGTGATATTTCTTCATTAAAGCCTCCAGTTCTTTCGTGGTTTTGTTCAACTCTTTTTTTCTTTCTTCAATTAGTTCTTTCTCAAGATCGGTGTTTATGCTGTCAAATACTTCTAATGACAATCTCTTGTGGCGGTCGTGCAGTCTTTCCAACTGTGCACGTTCTTGAATTCCATGGATCATGGCTTAAAATTTAAAGTTAGTAAACAAATTATTTTTATGGTAGTGTATTCGTCATAAGGTTGTTAAAACCCCCGATTTATACGAATTTTGATTCTAATTCAGGACAGCTTTCCTCGGGTGCGGTTTTTTGCATAAAAAAGACTTCTTCACTTCCAAATGAATAAAGTTAGATAGGAGAAAAACCGATTTTTAATGGATTCAATAAAATTATTGCCCTAAAAAAATTCCTTGCCATTGGCTTGCTGCCGTGCTGATCAACGCGATAAAAATTTTGTTTACTTTAAGGGCGTGTGGAAAACATAGAAGGAATTGAGAGAATTTCTCCCCAGTTAGGTTTCTCGGTAGAGAAACGGTCGGAAAGACGGGAATAGAGCTTGATTGTCAGGAGTTTTTCAATCCACCTTGACCGTATTTCAGACTGATGAATATCATTCCATGAATTAAAAATAATATGTATTTTTGGGCACTAATGAAATCAATTGTCGCCATATCACTATCCCTGCTCGTCTTTTCCCAAAGCGTTGGGGTGAGTATAGGTGATGTTTTTTTGTTGAAGGATCTAGTGGAACACGCACAATATCATTCCGAAGAGTTTGGGGATGATTTTTTAACCTTTTTTCAAAAGCATTATGGAGAATTAAAGGTAGAGCATCAAAAAAACCACAAGGAAGACAAATCACAACACGAAAAACTTCCTTTTCAGCACAATAACTGTAACCATTTGATGGCCGAAGGAGTAGTAATTTCCTATGAGTTTCCTCTTGAGAAGTCGGTTGTTACTTATACTGCCACTCCCCATTTTTACTATCAGGATCTTTATTCCTTTCTTGAAAGAGTTTCGATCTTTCAACCTCCCAAAATCGCATAATTAAATAACAGTATAGCAAGGAATTTCTTTTCCGTCTTTTTGCTGTTCTGGTTCAAGACCATCTGTAATAACGGCTGGTTTCAACCTAAATATCCTTGTTTCATTTTTTGATGATGGTTCCCAATCATTGTTAGAATATTAAAGGTTCATTTAATTATGCTATCAAAAATCATTCATTTCAGTATTAAAAATAAACTGATCGTTGGGCTGTTTACTTTGGCGCTCATCATCTTTGGAATATTTTCCCTCACCCGAATTTCTATTGGGGCGGTTCCCGATATCACCAACAACCAAGTTCAGGTAATTACCACTTCCCGAAATCTTTCCACAGAAGATATGGAGCAATTTATCACCTATCCTGTGGAACTGGAAATGGCCAATCTTCCTGGGGTACTCGAAATCCGCTCTATTTCCAGATTCGGGCTATCGGTGGTGACCATCGTCTTTGAGGAGAATATGGGAATGTATTTGCCACGCCAACTTATTGCAGAAAAAATTCAATCTGCGGCCGAGAAAATCCCCGAAGGTTTTGGTACGCCGGAAATGGGGCCCATCACTACGGGTTTGGGGGAAATCTATCAGTATATTCTGGATGTTCAGCCGGAGTATAAGGATAAATATAGTCTAACCGATCTTAGAACTATTCAGGATTGGATCGTAAAAAGACAACTATCCGGAATTCCGGGAGTGGTTGAGGTGAACACTTGGGGTGGAAACTTAAAACAGTATGAGGTTGCCATCAATACCCATAAGCTCAAGGCAATGGGCATTAGCACCGGTGAAATCTATACTGCCTTAGAAAAAAACAACAGTATTTCGGGCGGTGGATATATCGAGAAAAGCAACCAAGCTTATTTTATTCGTGGCGAGGGATTGGTGACCTCTCTTGGGGACATCGAGAATATCTCAGTAAAAACAGAGAATGGTTTTCCCATATATATCAAAGACATAGCAAAGGTGCAATTTGGAAGTGCCCTGCGGTTTGGCGCCATTACCGGGAATGGGGAAGGTGAAAAAGTGCTGGGGCAGATTATGATGATCAAGGGCGGTGATTCCGATAAGGTAATTCGAGCGGTGCAGGCGAGGATTGATGAGATTTCTTCATCATTGCCCGAAGGCGTGTATATCAACCCATTTTTGGATCGAAGTGAACTGATAGCGAGAACCACCCATACCATTGCAGAGAACCTCATTCTCGGGATTTTGATCGTAATTTTTGTGGTGGTTCTTTTACTTGGAAATCTGCGTTCGGGTCTGGTAGTGGCATCTGTTATTCCCTTGTCATTATTGTTTACCCTTTCAATGATGTATCTGTTTAAATTGGATGCCAACCTGATGAGTATGGGGGCCATCGACTTTGGGATAATTGTGGATGGGGCGGTAATCATAGTGGAATTCGTCGCCTTTCAAATCAACAAAAATGTTCTGAAACTAAAAGCTCTTTCCACTAATAAACGTCGGCTTGCCCAGGATAACATAACCCAAAAGGGAACCTCCAAGATGATGAACGCGGCCATTTTTGGACAGTTGATCATTCTAATAGTGTTTATTCCCATCCTCTCCTTGAGCGGCGTTGAAGGAAAAATGTTCCGACCGATGGCGATGACTTTCAGTTTTGCGATGCTGGGGACAATGATATTGTGTTTCACCTTTGTGCCCGTGGCAGCGGCTATGTTTTTAAAACCTACGGAAGAGTCGCCAAAGAATATCTCGGTGCGGATAATGGCTTTTCTCAATCGACTTTACGATCCCATCATTCGGTGGGCTTTGGGCGCTAAGAGATTGGTAATCGCAATGGCCGTAATTATCTTGATTATTACGGGCTTTGTTTTTTCTACTATGGGAAGTGAGTTTATTCCCACCTTGGACGAAGGGGATTTCGTGATTCAGCCTGTATTGAAAACAGGAACTTCTCTTAGCAATACCATAGCAATAACCACACAGATAGAGAATATCCTGATCGATAATTTTCCTGAGGTTGATCAAGTAGTCACTCGAATCGGGGCGGCCGAAGTTCCAACGGATCCGATGTCGATGGAAGAGACCGATGTTATCATCTCTCTAAAGCCCATAAAAGAATGGGTTTCGGCAAAGACAAAGAATGAACTGGCCGATAAATTTGAGGAGGCCTTGTCGGTAATCCCGGGGATGGAAATAGAATTTAGCCAGCCCATTGAAATGCGCTTTAACGAGTTGATCACGGGAGTGCGTGCCGATATTGCCATCAAGGTTTTTGGGGAGGATTTGGGTATTTTGGATAAAAAGGCCCACGAAATCAAAAACCTAATTGAAGGTGTAGCGGGCGCAGATGATATTATCGTGGAAAAAGTGGTCGGTTTACCTGAGATGAACGTGAAGTTCGATAGAGCAAAAATAGCCCGTTACGGACTTAATATCGAGGACTTGAATCAAATGATTGCCATGGGGTTTGCTGGTAGGACCGCTGGCAGTGTTTTTGAGGGAGAAAAGCGTTTCGATCTCGTGATGAGGCTGGAAGAAGCCCATAGGGACGATATCTCAAACTTGGAAAACCTGTATGTGGATGCACCTTCGGGGGATAAAATTCCATTGAGGGAATTGGCATCCATAACCTATGCAAAGGGAGCGGCACAGATATCAAGAGATGACACCAAACGCCGTATTGTGGTAGGCGTGAATGTACGAAACCGCGATTTGCAAAGCGTGGTTGACGATGTTCAAAAACTGATTAAGGAGAACATTAAACTTCCCGTGGGTTATACCATTGCTTATGGCGGACAGTTTGAAAACCTTCAGAGCGCGAAACAACGACTGTTTATTGCCGTGCCCATTGCCTTAGTATTGATTTTTATGATGCTCTACTTCGGGCTTGGGTCTGTAAAGGAAGCACTGTTGATCTATTCGGCGATTCCGCTTTCTGCCGTTGGGGGAGTATTCTTGTTGTGGATAAGGGATATGCCCTTTAGTATTTCGGCGGGAGTTGGGTTTATTGCTCTTTTTGGCGTTTCGGTATTAAATGGGATTATCTTGATAGAACATTTTAAGGGACTTAAAAAGGAAGGGATGAAAGACACAAACAAAATGATTATTCAAGGTTCTAAAGACAGATTGCGGGCGGTGTTGCTCACAGCTGCCTCTACTGCCTTGGGCTTTTTGCCGATGGCAATTTCCACGGGTGCAGGGGCCGAAGTTCAACGACCTTTATCAACCGTGGTAATTGGTGGGATGGCAAGTGCGTTTATATTGACGTTGGTCGTTTTGCCGGTGCTGTATTCCATCTTTGGTTCGGATAAAAAGAAAAGATCGCCTAGAAAGCTAAGGAAAATCTTACCGGTCACGATCATTTTAATGCTGCTAGGTTTTTCAGGAATGGCCCAGGAAACGCCGAAGACACTCGAGCAGTTACAGCAGATTGCATTGGAAAACAATCTTGGCCTAAAGGCGTCAGGGTTACAAAAAGATGAAGCGGAAGCCTTGATAGGAAGTGCTTTCAGTTTAGACAAGACCCATATATTCTATGAATACGACGAAAACAATATCGCACCGAACAATATTCCGTTGGATTTATTTGGGGTGCAACAGGATATTCTTTTCCCAACGGTATATTTTGCGGAAAGAAAGATGAACCGTCGGCAGTACGATATGCAGACTAGCCAATACGAGCTTCAAATTAGGAGAACGAAAGGGATGGTGGCGACGGCATATTATCAATTTCAATATGAAAGCAACAGGGAAGAGGTCTATAGAAAATTGGACAGTCTGTACCAAAACTTTGCCTATTCCGCCCAGCGCAGATTTGAGCTTGGGGAAACCAATTACTTGGAAAAGATTACCGCTAGGGCAAAACAGCGAAAGTTGGAAACCGATTATCGACAAAGCCAGGAAGACGTTGTGATCGCGCTGAAGCAGTTGGAAACCATATTGCAATCCAAGGATAGTTTACGAATAGAAAAACAACCTATGGAAAAGCTCGCGCTTTCATTGGAAAGCTTGGCTTCGCATCCCGCAACGGAATACTTTCAAAGTAGAAGTGATTTTTTCCAGGCCAAGCGGAATTTGGAGCAGCAGCGATTATTGCCCGATATCAGTTTTTCGTATGCCATCGGCAGTAATTCCACTTTAAATGAAAACCTAAATAAATATCAATTGGGATTGAAGATTCCGCTGTTTTTTGGTGGCAATGCGTCAAAGATAAAAGCGTCAAAAATAGCTGTGGAAATCAGTGAACAGCAGGCAGAGGATTTTCAACTTCAATTTAGTTCAAAGCGGTCGCAATTGATGGGCGAGCTTTCAAAATTTGAAGAAGCATTGAAATATTACGAAGAAGAAGGAAAAATCCTTTCAGAAGAAATTTTAAAGACTGCAGAGGGAAGTTTTAAGAATGGGGAAATCGACTTTTTCCAGTATATACAAAGTCTTGAAAACGTTTATGAGATCGAATTGCAGTACCTCGACAATCTCAATAAATACAATCAGACGGTGATAGCCATCAACTATTTAACCCTATAAAAAATCTAATTATGAATTCTATAAAATATATTTTGTTGTTCAGTGTTTTAATTATGTGGGGCTGTAACAATGATAAGAAAAATCCCCTCCCAGCCTCCCCGGAGGGGAGGGGTGACCTAGTGTATGTTTCAAAGGCGCAGTTTGAAAATGCTAAAATGGAGATAGGGAGATTGACGGAAAAACCCTTTGCCCAAACAGTCCATACCAGTGGGATAATAGACGTGCCACCTCAAAATATGGCGGTGATAAGTGCTTTTTCTGGCGGTTATATCAAGAATGCGCCCTTGTTGATTGGGGATAAGGTGAAGAAGGGAGAACGGTTGGTAACACTGGAAAACCCAGGGTTTATCACTATGCAGCAGAATTATCTGGAAACGGCAGAGCAGCTTTCCTTTTTGAAATCGGAGTACGAGCGGCAAAAGACGATGTTGGAAGAGAATATCACTTCCCAAAAGAGTTTTTTAAAGGCCGAAAGCGACTATAAAACTGCAGTGGCGAGAACCAATAGTATAAAGAAGAGTTTGGAAATGCTGAATATCGATCCCGCTTCGGTGCTGCAAGGCAACATAACATCGGAGGTAAGTATTTACAGCCCTATAGATGGATATGTTACGCAGATTTTTGTCAATATTGGCAGCCATGTTTCTCCCGTGGATAAGATTATGGAAATAATGAATACCGACCACATCCATTTGGAGCTAAAGATTTTTGAAAAGGATCTGTTGCAGTTAAAAAAGGGACAAGAGATCATGTTTAAAGTCCCCGAAGCCTCCCAACAGGTCTTTAAGGGCGACGTTCATCTGGTGGGAACCACAATCGACCCCAAAAGTAGGATCGCGATGATCCACGGCCACATTGATGAAAAGGACGAAACTAGTTTTGCCGCTGGAATGTTTGTAGAGGCTGATATTGTTACCGGAACTTCCACCCAATTGGCCTTGCCCGAGGATGCGGTGGTGGAATTGGAAGGCGAGGATTATGTGCTGTTGGTGGAAAGTGAGGATGCTGAAGGCTATGGGTTGCACCCCATAGAAGTAAAGGTCGAGAGCAATTATAATGGGTTCACGAGTTTTAAAACAGAGTTGCCTTTGGATGGGAAGTTTTTGACGAGAGGTGGGTTCGTTTTGTTGCAGAGTGAGGATGGGGGAGAGCACTAATTGAAATTGAAATCGAAATTGAAAATGGAAAGGGAAAGGGATTGAAGGGAATCAGGAAACAGGACTTTTTGACAATTTGTCTTCCGGCAGAATGAAAGTCGAGGCCAATTATAATGGGTTCACGAGTTTTAAAACAGAGTTGCCTTTGGATGGGAAGTTTTTGACTAAGGGTGGATTTGTTTTGTTGCAGGTTGAGGATGGGGGAGAGTTTTAGGCCTTCGATACGATTTGAAAGCAAGTCTTCGGTACGTCCCGAAGAAAAATCGGGACACTCAGGCACCTGAGAATCGTAGTCTGCGATAAATTTTCCTGCAAGGTGTCGTTTTCTTTTGTGAAACAAAAAGAAAACCTCCTTGTAGGTCTAACGTAGCTGTGTCTTTGGTACGTTTTGAAAGAAAGAAAGCTGCATTGACAGGTTTAATCTTTGGACTGCTTTCAAATCACTCAGGCACCTTGAAAACGTGACCGTTTATAATTGGCAGGAAGCCTTGAGAGATTAAAATCTGCGAGAATCTGCGAAAGTGATTTGCGCTAATCTGCGAGAATTTTTTTGTTGGAGAGTGATGGACAGGGTGAATGAAAAAGAAAACGGAATTAAAAACAATAAGAAACTGTGAAATTGAAAAACATAAAAGATATAGAAACAACAAAAAAGCATTCGACAATTAATCGAGTTCTTCATGGAGCTATAGCACTTACATTGACATTGATAATCGGCACTATCTTTTTGAGAATGACTTGGCTTGATAAAAATAATGTTGCGGATATTATTCAAGGGTATTTATCGACGACGGATCAATCTTTATCTCGCGATCAGGCCGTCGTTTTGGCCAAACAGATAAGACAGCCAATGTGGGATTGGCATTGGTATCTGGGATATTTTCTTACCGGTTTGTTGGCGATACGCTTTTCCCTCTCTCTATTTGGGAAGATGGAGTTTCCGCATCCCTTCCGAAAACATCTGCCCTTGAGTAAGAAGTTCCAGGCATGGGTGTACTTTATTTTTTATATCTGTGTCTCCATTTCGCTGATTACGGGTCTAATATTGGAATTTGGATCAGGGGATTTTATAAAACCGATCAAGGTGGTCCATAAGCTTTCGCTTTATTACTTGATACCGTTTATCGTTATTCATTTGGGAGGGGTTTTGGCAGCGTGGTACAAGAAGGAGAGAGAGGGGGGATTGTCTCCAACTTTGTAAAGAAAGCCCGGTGGAAAAGTGTTGTGAATGATCAAAATCGAAATCTGTCCGGCAAGCAAGCCTGGCCAAAGGAGGATCGAAAGAGAAATTAAAGATAATAGGAATTGAGATAATTTAATAATACTGAAGCTATGGAAACAACAAATTATTCCAGAATTTACAGAATTGTCCATTGGGCAATAGCGGTTACTTTTGTGCTTTTATTGATAACAATCTTTTTGAGATTGACTTGGATGAATAAGTTTAATATGGCGGATATCATCCAAGAATATTTAAAGGGTACCGATCAAACTTTGACTTATGATGAAATTGTGTTGATGGCAAAACAGATCCGGAAGCCGATGTGGAATTGGCATATCTATATGGGCTATGTTTTAGTGGGATTGTTTAGCATTCGGTTTACACTTCCTTTATTTGGAAGGATGAAGTTCCAAAATCCGTTGGCTAAAAATCTATCCCTTAAAGTAAGGTTTCAAAAATGGACCTATATCATTTTTTATATATGCGTTGTGGGATCCTTGGTAACGGGACTTTTGATAGAATGGGGGCCAAAGGATTGGAAAAGACCATTGGAAGAGGTTCACGTGCTTGGTATTTACTACTTGGTTGCATTCATTGTAATCCATGTGGCCGGTGTGATACGCGCCGAACTCACCAATCAAAAGGGAATTGTGTCACGAATAATTGGGGGTAGAAAAGATCGGTAGTTTTAGGCCGAAGGCAACATTCGGCTTCCAGGGTGAGAGAGATATTGCTGTTCCAATTTGCTGTTTTTACACAGCAAACCCGCCCCTCCTAATATCTATGACTTTCTATTCCATAAGAACCTTAAGGCTCCCTTTTTCCTTCGTCCTTGATTGTAGATTTTACACAATGCTGCGCTCTTTTTGGATATTTTTTCTCGCTGAATACTTTTAAGTTTATTACGCAATAAACATTAGAGGGACTAATTGGAAAGGAGTTATCTTTGAATATCAGCTGAAAACATGGCACAAGATGGAAGCACCCATAAATAAACGAACACCCAATCGGAATACAACTTCCTTTATCTTACTGCTTCAGGTTTCGAGAGCTGCAGCCATAGATGAATAACGAAAAAACTGCCATACGGACCATCTATTTTAGTATAATCGGAAATACCTGTTTAGCTATAATAAAAGGACTGGCCGGTATTTTTGGAAATTCCTATGCCTTAATTGCTGATGCCATAGAATCAACTACAGACATCGTTGCCTCATTTTTGGTTTTATTAGGATTTAAATACGCCAAACGGCCAGCAGACGAAAACCATCCCTATGGCCACGGAAAAATTGAACCGTTGATTACGTTTGGAGTAGTTGCGTTCCTGGTTATTTCGGCTACCATTATTGCTTATACCAGTATTCAGAATATCCAAACTCCCCATAAGGCACCAGAGGCTTGGACTTTGATTGTATTAGGGCTTATAATTATTTGGAAAGAAACCTCTTTTCAAATTGTAATACGAAAAAGCAAGCAAACCAATAGCACTTCCCTTAAGGCGGATGCTTGGCATCATAGAAGCGATGCAATTACTTCGGTAATGGCCTTTATTGGAATTTCGATTGCAGTTATATTTGGAGAAGGGTATGAAAATGCAGATGATTGGGCAGCTTTGTTCGCATCTATATTTATTTTGTACAACAGCTACCTAATTTTAAGGCCAGCTTTGGGCGAAATTATGGACGAACAGCTTTATGGAGATCTAATAGTAGAGATTAGAGCGAGAGCCATTGAAGTACCAGGTGTTTTGGGAACTGAAAAATGTATGGTGCGGAAATCAGGAATGAAATTTCATGTAGATCTACACGCTATTGTAGACGGAGAAGTTACTGTAAAAGTAGGGCACGATATTTCACATAAATTAAAAGATTATTTATACGATAAGATACCGAATCTGGGGCAGGTGCTAATCCATATCGAGCCGAATGAATATGGGTGATTGTTACTTGTCAATTCTCTTTTTGGCCGCGTTTCCTCTATGGGTGCTGTCTTTTTTCCATTCGATATTCGTGGAAATAACAGTAACATAACCAATAGGGCCTGGGTGAAGCGGCCGGAGTTAGGTTAGATCTTCCCATTGATAGCGACAGTTGCTCTGGAAGAAATCGGTCATTAACATAGAAAAGGTTTTTTTGGTGTATTCCTCCTATAGTTAGGTTAGCTTTTTTAGCCTCCTTTCCAATGGATAAAATTCACCCAAAGTGAACACAGCAAGGCCAATAGTGCCAAGCCCACCGTGATGGGATCCACAAGTTCGGCACTTGGGGTCCACCCGGTCATCTTTTTCACTAGAAATGCGATATAACTGGAAGGCAAATCTCTTTCTCCCAAGGCCCGCAACACTTTATAATGCCAATCAGTCAGGAAACAGTAGCCCCATCCTTTCCAAAATCCCAAAAGAAACCAAGAACCAAAAGTGAGAAGTAGGGAAATAAGGTTGAGTTTCCGCAATTTGGGAGAGAGCCATCCAAATAGGTTGAAGAGGATCAATACCGAATGAAAGACATAAAAAAGGATGTTGGCTATATGGAGTCCAGGTCTGCCATGATAGTATACAAATCTCTACTTGCTCCCTATTAAAATGGACATCCGAAAAACCTGGATGGGCTCATTCTCAAAATGGAAACTTACATTAATTTCTTACAATTTAAGAATTTACTCTGCCTTGACGATCCTCTTAGTGGGGTTTTTTGGTTTGCAGGACAATCAATGCCCAAAAAAGTGCCGGTTTGTGTGCTAAGTTTGAATGCTTTAGGGACACCTTGTGGATTTTAGGAAAGAAATAGTATAATGCTATCCATAAAGGTGTTTAAATTCCAATTGAAACCCTTATTTTTGATGGTTTCCAGGTATCTTGAATTCATCCATAACCAAAGCTGAATTCGGGATTTTACTATGTATTACCACGAAAATAAATTACGGGAAATATGCGATGCGATTGATTCAGTGATTGACAAGATTTCTGAATTTGAGATAAAGTACAAAGTTCAATTGGACAAGGTACATCCAAACTACACGCAAAGTGCCAAAAACCTGATTCACTATTTAGCCCTGCGTACATTTGATATCCGCAACTTACAAGAAAAGTTGGACGAGATAGGGCTGCCAATGACGTTGGAATCCAAAAGCAGTATTTTACAAAGAATATTGAATTTTAGAACTATTGTCAAAAGCCTCTTAAACATTGAGGAGACCAGGGAAGAAGGGATTTATCTTACCAGTAGGGAAGCACAAGGGCTCCAGGAGCGAAATTCACAGATGATTTTTGGCGGGATAAAAAACAATAGACAAACGTCCATAATGATTACCCAACCCACCGAGGCCGCCACAGATAAAAAATTTGTAGAATCTCTGCTGAAACTGGGTATGGACTGTGCGAGGATCAATTGTGCGCATGATGATGAAAGGGTTTGGAAGCAGATAATAGACAACATTCGGGAAATTGAAAACGACTGTAAGATTACCATGGATCTTGCGGGACTAAAAATAAGAACTGGCAAAATAAAGCCTGGAGCCAAGGTAATTCGTATACAACCTAAGAGGAATATCATGGGCCAGGTGATCACACCTGCAAAGATTTGGCTGGCACCACAAGGGATTGCACTTCCCGAAGGTAAGAAAGCGGATGCCGTTATTACCGTTAACGAGAATTGGATCAAAAAAAGTAAAAAAGGTGACAAGATAGTCTTTGAGGATGCCCGTGGCAAAAAACGAAAAATTTATATCGATGCCAAAGAGGACAATGGTATTTGGGGATCGTGCAACAAGACGGCCTTTGTAACCATTGAAACCGTATTCAATGTATTTTTTGAGAAAAGGCCTAAATCAGAGATCCATTCAGTTCATGATCTGGAACCCTTGGAAGCTATTATCTTTCTGTCTAAAGGCGATTTCTTAAGGCTCGATAAAGAAGATATTCCTGGGGAGCCCGCTGTTCTTGACGACAGTGGGAATGTTATTGAAATTGCCCATATTTCGAGTACGTCACCAGAGTTTTTGGACAATGTTTTGGTGGGAGACCCTATTTTTTTTGACGACGGCAAGATTGGAGGCATTGTCAAGGAAACCCATTCAAAATACTTGATTGTGGAAATCACAAATGCAAAAAAGAAAGGTGGAAAACTTAGGGCGGATAAAGGAATAAACCTGCCTTCCACTAAGATCAATTTTGGAGGTTTGACTGAAAAGGATAAACGGGACCTAAAGTTTATAGTGGAAAACGCTGATATTGTCAACTTTTCGTTTGTAAACAACAAGCACGATGTTGCCGCCCTATTGCAAGAATTGGAAAAACTGAACGCCAACCTTGGCATTATCTTAAAAATAGAGACCTTGGAAGGGTTTAGGAATTTGCCAAGCATTCTGTTAAAAGCCATGGAAATCTATCCTGTTGGGGTCATGATAGCCCGTGGGGATTTAGCCATTGAAACGGGATGGAAAAACTTCGCTATCATCCAAGAAGAGATAACGCAGATCTGTGATGCTGCGCATTTGCCGGATATTTGGGCTACCCAGGTCTTGGAAAACTTGACGAAAAAAGGTATTCCCACCAGAGCGGAAATTACGGATGCGGCAATGGCGCAACGTGCGGCATGTGTAATGCTGAACAAGGGCCCCTACTTGGAGCAAACCGTTAAAATGTTAAATGAAATACTGTGCAAAATGCAAAGGATCCAAAACAAGAGAGGGGCACTATTGCCCAAATTGGATTTCGATGAGGATCTATAAAAAGCCATTCATTTGGGTGCTGATACGTAATCTTTCTTATTTTTGATAAAATTTTAAAATGAACAAAGCCATCTATATTGCCACTACCGAACCTGACAGTGGCAAGTCTATTGTTTCTCTGGGATTAATGCAGTCGCTACTGGGGAAGGCGGCCAAAGTAGGCTATTTTAGGCCCATAATTGACGACTTCAGGCCAGGAGAAATAGACAATCATATCAACACGGTTTCCACCTATTTCAATTTAGATATAAAGTTTGAAGATGCTTATGCTTTTAGGCGAAGTGAAGTGATTCGAAAAACAAATGAAAATAAAGACGGGGAAATTATCAGTAGAATTATTGAGAAGTACAAAGCCCTAGAAGAGCGCTTTGATTTTATATTGATAGAAGGAACTGGATTTACCGGGGAGGGATCCATTAGGGAGTTCGATATCAATGTGTTAATTGCCAAAAATTTAGGCGTCCCTGCCATTATTTTGGCCAGTGGAATTGGCAAAACACTGGAAGAATTTGTCGGGAATTTACAAATGGCTTTTGACTCTTTTAAAGAAAAAGGAGTTGAGGTATTGGCGGTCATTGCGAATAAAGTGCAGCAGAAAAACCAGGAATTAGTAGTTGCTGAGCTCGAAAAATATCTGCCGTCCAATGTTATTGTAGGGGCAATTCCCTTAAATCCTATTTTGTCCAATCCTTCTATTAGGGAAATTGTAGAAACCTTGGATGCTAAAGTTCTTTTTGGGGAGTCGTTTATAAACAATCAGGCCGGAAATTATAGTGTAGGAGCCATGCAACTGCACAACTACCTCCTTCATTTAAAAGAAAATGCCTTGGTCATTACCCCGGGCGACAGGGCCGATATTATTTTAGGGGCCTTGCAGGCGCATATTTCAGACAACTACCCATCAATATCCGGGATTGTACTTACAGCCGGTCTGGTGCCTGAAAACTCTATTATTAAACTCATTGAAGGGCTATCGGATATTGTTCCCATTATTTCAGTAAAAGGAGGAACTTTCTCTGTCACGAATAGCCTTGGAAATATAAAATCGCAGATTTATGCCGAAAACACAGAAAAGATAACGATCTCTATTAAGGACTTTGAAAAATATGTAAAAGTGGATACGCTGATTGACCGTCTTATTACCTTTAAATCCAATGGGATTACCCCAAGAATGTTTCAGTATAACCTTTTGAAAAAAGCAAAATCCAGCAAAAAGCATATTGTTTTGCCCGAGGGGTTGGATGAACGTATCCTAAAGGCTACGAAGCTGCTTGTTGATCTGGATGCCGTGGAGATCACCTTGCTCGGAGTTAAAGGGGAAATAGAAGAGAGAGTAATTGCACTGGATATTGCATTGGACCTCGACAAGGTCAACATAGTAAATCCCCCTGAATCTATTCATTTCGATTCGTATGCAGAGACTCTTTACGAACTTAGGAAGCACAAAAATGTCAACTTGGCCATGGCGAAGGACCTAATGATAGACGTATCCTATTTTGGGACTATGATGGTTTACACCGGGGATGCCGACGGGATGGTTTCCGGCGCTGAACATACCACCCAACACACCATACTTCCCGCACTTCAATTTATTAAAACCAAACCCGAAGCTTCCATCGTTTCTTCGGTATTCTTTATGCTTTTGGAAGATCGCGTTTCAGTGTATGGGGATTGTGCCATAAACCCGAATCCCACCGCGGAGCAGTTGGCAGAAATCGCTATTTCTTCTGCAGCGACCAGCAGAGCGTTTGAGATTGAACCAAAAATTGCAATGTTGTCCTATTCCTCTGGAGCTTCAGGAGTAGGGGAAGATGTGGAAAGAGTGAGAGAAGCGACTAGAATTGTCAGGGAGAAGAGACCCGATTTAAAAGTGGAAGGTCCAATACAGTACGATGCTGCAGTGGACATCGCCGTGGGGAAATTAAAAATGCCAGACTCTGAAGTGGCTGGACAGGCCAATGTGTTTATTTTCCCCGACCTCAACACGGGAAACAATACCTACAAGGCAGTACAGCGAGAAACAAAGGCATTGGCAATTGGGCCGATAATTCAAGGATTGAATAAACCTGTAAACGATTTAAGCCGGGGCTGTACCATCGACGATATTTTTAATACCGTTATCGTCACCGCAATTCAGGCACAGGATTCTTAAACCGATGATTTTTAAATGCGAAGTAATTTAGAATTGACATAGGACTAAAAGGCATAAGACACACGACTAAACAAAATTCAATAATTACAACACCTTGAGTCCTGGGCCCCAGGTCTTACAGTCTTAAGTCCTTTTAAATAAATTGACAATCTCATCCGCCAGCATTCAAAATAAAAAGACAATAAGATGAATATATTGATAATCAATTCCGGGAGTTCTTCTATAAAACTTCAACTAATAGGAATGCCTTCCGAAACATTGATATGTAGTGGACTGGTAGAGCGCATTGGCCATAAGGATGCCGTAGTAAATTATAAAACACATTCAACGACCCTCCAGCAAACCCATACTATAATGACGCACAATGAAGGACTCCACAGAATTGTGAATTTATTGCTCGATCCCGAAATAGGAGTTCTTAAGAGTACCGAAGAAATTGAAGTAGTAGGCCATCGCGTTGTGCATGGTGGAAATTCATTTTCAAGTACCACTTTGGTCACCGAAGAGGTGAAGAAGAAAATACGCGAATATTCTGCTTTGGCACCCTTACACAATCCTGGAAATCTTGAAGGTATTCTGGTTTCTGAGGAATTCTTTCCATCGGCAAAACAAGTTGCGGTTTTTGATACGGCTTTTCACCAAACCCTTCCGGAGAAAGCAAAGAAATATGCAATTCCCAGCGAACTTTACGAAGAACAAGGGGTCCAGGTTTATGGGTTCCACGGAACAAGTCATCAATATGTTTCTGAAAAGGCGATTGAATATTTGGGACTCAAAAAATCAAAAATCATTTCCATTCACTTGGGAAATGGTTGCAGTATGACGGCCATTGTGGATGGCCAGAGTATAGACCACAGTTTGGGATTTACACCTTCCAACGGCTTGATTATGGGCTCGAGAAGTGGCGATATAGACCAAGGGATTATTTTTTATTTGGTCAAGAGCTTGGGATACACTGTGGAGGAGGTAAGGGTCCTACTCACCTATAAAAGTGGGATGTTGGGCCTTACAGGATTTACAGACTTGCGGGATATTGAGGCTGAAGCTGGAAAGGGAAATGAAAAGTGCACCCTCGCCTTGGCAATGAACGCTTATCGTATTAAAAAATACATTGGCGCCTATGCTGCAGCCATGAACGGTTTGGACGCCATCATATTCACTGCTGGAATTGGCGAAAACTCAAGTGTGATACGAGATCTTGTATGCTCAGACATGGATTTTTTTGGAATTGACCTGGATAAAGCCAAAAACGAATTGAAATTGAAAGATTTACGGGAAATAAACAGCGCTACTTCAAAAGTGAAAATCCTGGTCATTCCAACAAATGAGGAATTGGAAATTGCAAAACAAGCCTTTCAGCTACTCAATTAGGTCTTTCTTCTTTTAATGCCAAGGTTATTTAGGACTATCCTTTTATAGCAGATGATCAACGCCATTTAAATTACATCGATTTGTTGAGGATATAGCCTAATTTCACGAAAGACAAATAAACTCTTGAAATGGCTTGGGTTATAGGGTGTTGTTCTGTAATTTAGTTGTGGAGTTGACATCAAGAAAAGATAAAGCCTCTGGGTGTCAATTACAATACTTTTTAACAATGTTAAGCTCACATATTCTCAATGAAGGTCCATAATCCATTCAAATGAAAGAGATAAACTATGGAATTGACGCTCCAAAAGTAATTTTTAGGCTTATTGTTATTGGTGTGATAATCATTCTTGTCTCTATTGTATTCCCAGGTATCCAGATTGGAGAAATTAAAATTCTGACATCTTGATTTGTGTGGGCGGGAATATCCTTGATTGTTCCCGGCTTCTTGATGATTCTGTATTCAAAAGTCGGTAAGTTCAAGCAACGAGACCGTATCTTGGATCAGATAGTATGGGTGGGAAACGAGAAAGTATTGGATGTAGGTACGGGATTGGGGCTCTTAATGATTGGAGCAGCCAAAAAATTGACATCGGGCAAATCCTTTGGGATCGATATCTTTGATTCTACAGACCTCTCCAATAATTCCCTTGAACGGGCCAGGGCGAATGCACGGCTTGAAAAAGTAGCGACAAAAATCCAGATTCTAAAGATGGATATTCGTAAAACCAACTTTCCCAATAATTATTTTGACGTAATTCTTTCTAATTTGTGCCTGCACAATATTCAAGGATCCAGGGATCGGGAGGCAGCTTGTGCCGAAATTTATAGAATTATCAAGCCCGGAGGGAAAGTAATAATTTCCGACTTTATAAATACGGTGAGATACGCGAAAAACTTTAGGAGTTTGGGCATGCAGGTCAAAAAGGAAGGCACTTATTTTTTTGATACTTTTCCCCCATTGACCATTATAAAAGCCACTAAGGGCTAAGCGACGACAGTCAATTTTTAACTTCGTCAAGTGATGGGTTCTGAAGATTTTAAGTCCTCATTGAAAAGTGGGTCTTTTAATCCATCTGGGTTTGGGATCTTGCCAATCTGCAGTTTATAATGATTACCGCCTATTCAAGTATAAAGGTCGCCAACAATACCAGTTGCACTATATTATATATATATATCGAATTCTCCGTCATATCGCTTTGACAGGATCAGCCGTAAATATGTTGCAATTGGAAGAAAAAGGAGTAGTACACTTTTTGATAAAATTGGAAGGTAAGGACATTAAAAAATAATGATGGGAACAGAGTTAACATTGCTCAAAATGAATTAACTTAGAGTTCATTTTTAATATATCACTGGGGGTTAATATACTTGAAGCAGTGAATGAAAAATTATTTGTCACTTTTCCGCAGAAAATCGGCAGCCCAACTTTATAAAGACGCCGAAACCTCCTCACTAAAAAGAACATTGACCGCTTTTGACCTCACCATGCTGGGGATTGGCGCTATTGTTGGTACGGGAATCTTTGTTCTCACAGGGGAAGCGGCGGCGGGAACCCCCGATGCGTTGGGAGCGGGTCCTGCCATTACTATCAGTTTTGTTATCACAGGTATTGCCTGTGGCTTTGCAGCTTTATGCTATGCCGAATTCGCCTCAATGATTCCCATCTCTGGAAGTGCCTATACCTACGCCTATGCTTCATTCGGTGAGATTGTTGCATGGATTATCGGTTGGGACTTGATTTTGGAATATGCAATAGGCAATGTGGCCGTAGCCATCGGATGGGCAGGGTATTTTAAAAGTTTTCTCCACGGTCTGGGACTACACCTTCCCGGGAGCCTTTCGGCATCTACGGGAACTGAGCTGGTTTGGTTAAATGATGAATGGCGGCCCCTAACAGATTCGCTTAAATCACAATTGGGCTCTCAATTGGAAACCCTACCACATTCAGTTTCGATTATGAATTTACCAGCCTTTATAATCACTTTTGTTATAACTGTATTGTTGATCATCGGGATCAAGGAATCCGCAAGGACCAACTCGATATTGGTATTGATTAAACTGGGATTGGTGGGACTGTTTTTATATTTTGGACTCCCACATTTTGATCCGGGTGAACACTGGCAGGATTTTGCACCCAACGGATGGCACGGGATTATGACCGGTGCGGCACTTGTGTTTTTTGCCTATATAGGTTTTGATGCGGTGAGTACCACGGCCGAGGAAACCAAAAACCCCCAGAGAGATTTGCCTATAGGGATGATAGCTGCCTTAATTATTTGTACCTTATTGTATATAGCCGTATCGGCTTTGTTGACAGGGATGGTTCCTCTTTACGTGCTGGCCAATGAGCGTCCTGTTTCGGCAGCCTTGGAAGCGGTAGGGGAAAACAAGATTGCCTTTTTAATATCGATGGGAATTACCCTGACAATGCCCACAGTTTTATTGGTTATGCAGTTAGGGCAGATTCGTATTTTTTATTCCATGAGCCGCGATGGATTATTACCTAAAAAATTCAGCAGGGTTAATAAGAGGTTTAGGACTCCTGCCTATTCTACCATGGTAGTGGGTTTGTTGGTGGGGTTTTTGGCTGCCTTTATGGATATTGGGGCAGTTGCAGAACTCACTAATATAGGAACTCTGTTTGCTTTTGTATTGGTCGCCGCTGGAGTTTGGATATTAAGGGTGCAACAACCGGAACGATTCCGAAAATTTAGAGTTCCGGCCTATAAGATGGTCTGTACCGGAGCGATAGTCATTTGCAGCTATTTAATGTTGTCCTTACCGTTGATCACTTGGTTGCGTTTTATCATTTGGATGACGGTAGGACTGTTGGTGTATTTTATTTATAGTAAAAAGCACAGTGTCTTAGATAAACCGTTGGACTGATTTCCATTTGCGAGACTTTCTGCTCTTAAAAAATATTCATGGGTTACATGAACTTGACATTTGGAAAACAGGAAAGATGGTTTGGAAGGGCATTTCCCAATGAAGCGGTATCGTTCAACTAAACAGCTGTTTGTCTCTATTGAATTATGTTGGTGACAATCTGGTCTATAAGAAAAACTCTAACCTTGTTTAAATTATTATTTAGATTGAAAAGTTTCAACCATTGAATAATAGAATAAGAAAGGCACGCACAAAATAAAATAAGACAGATTGCCAATGCTATCAAAAATATGTTTGTTGAAATCCACTTTGCTGAAAATGAAATAGGAAATAAGTGGCAATTGAAGTAAATAGAGTTATTCCACTATAAAAATATACTTTTGCTGCTTTTGTGCACTGTAGAGGATGGTTAAGGCTAAATACAAATACTTAAAGAGGCTTAGGAAAGGGTACAGGTCCATTTGGCATTGGGAATATTTCACTACTTTAGCCTAACCGGCCTAAAACAATAATTTAACTTGGAAAACAATAAGTATGCACGAACCTAGAGAGAATAGAGGAGTTATTTCCACATCGGATGGGCAGATTACACTGTTCTATAATTCCAGATCTCAAAGAGGGAAACAGACATTGGCCTATGCCAAGACACATGGGCTCCCTTTGGAAAGAATAGATATTTTAAGGACTCCGTTGACCGGTACCCAAATTACCGAATTGGCAAATCGTTTGGGCATCAGGATAGAAGAAATGGTCAATCAGGAACATTACAAGTACAGAAGGAAATTCACCGCACAGTGTTTCACTCCTGAAGACTGGATAACCGTGATACAAAACCATCCTGAAATTATGAAACAGCCTATAGCATTACGTGGAAATAGAACCATTTTCGTAAAAACACCAACCGATATCATTCAGATATAATCTTACGCTTTTTCCACAAGTGACTCGATATAGATGGCTACAGGGATATCCAAACTCCCTAAAGGATTTTTTAGACTGAAGCGGCCTGAATTTTGGTAGTTTTTCAGAATGGTTTAAGCTTCTGATAATCCTTGGGGTATCTTGATTGTGCCAGCCCCCTAAGAGCTAATTGAAAATTCCAAAAGAGGCCTTAAGGAATAGGGACTTTTTATACGGTTTTGCATGGAAGGTCATAATTATTCTACAGTAAACCAGTGAGTTTTACGATAAGGGTTCCGGCGGTGGCACACTATTGCTTGAAGACTTCAACGGACTTTTGGGAAGGGGAATAAATTCTTTGTTATCGTTGGGCGGCAGGATAATCTTCCCCGTTTTCCAATCGTTTTTGGCCTGTTCAATGCGCTCCCTGCTCGAGGACACGAAATTCCACCAGATAAAACGCTCCCCAAGCGGTTCGCCACCTAAGATCATGAATTCGGTATTTGTCTTGGCCCGAACAATTGCTTCCTCATTCTTTGAAAAGACCAGCATTTGACCGCTGGAATAGGTTTTTCCCGATAGTTCCAAATTGCCGCTGCCAATATAAATCGCCCTTTCAGAATGCTCGGAAGGCAAGTCGATTTTTGCCCCAGCATCCAACTTTACGTGCAAGTAGCACAAGGGGGAATGTATGGCTACCTCATTCGTTAAACCGTAGGCATTCCCAGCTATCAGGCGCATCCAGATTCCGCTGTCCGTATATATGGGCAATTGGTCTGGTTTGTAATTCACAAACGTGGGGTCGCTTTCTTCGGCTGATTTCGGTAGTGCAACCCAAGTCTGCAGCATTTCCAGACCACTCTTTTCCAAAAGCCCAGGGTCTTCAAATCGCTCGGAATGGGAGATCCCCTTTCCCGCGGTCATCCAATTTACCTCCCCTGGACGGATAATTTGCTTTATCCCAAGACTGTCGCGGTGGGTGACATTTCCCTTGAACAAGTATGTTACGGTAGAAAGCCCGATATGCGGATGTGGCAAGACATCCATGGAGGTGATTTCTGATGGAAAACGGCTAAGAGGACCTGCGTGGTCCATAAAGATAAAAGGACCCACCATTCTCCTTCGTCGAAAAGGAAGGATGCGCTTTACACTTAAATGTGAGCTGATGGCCGCTTCACGCGCTTGTATAATGAGTTCGGGCATGATTATAAATTCTCTAATTCAATTTTGATCGGGAAAACAACAAGTGGTCCAAGGAATATCTTCCTGGTCCTGTGAGTGTTAGGGCTATAAAGGAAAACAGGTAAAAGAAACGCAATTCCAGGATAGCAAAACCATCGCCAATTATAATGGCGTGAAAGATGAAAACCACCAAAAAGTTAATCGATAGAATAAGAGTGGCTATTCTGGAAAACAGCCCCAGGATCAATAGGATGGCACAAATACCTTCAGCAAAGGCAGCCAGATAAAAGGAAGTGATCGCACCTATACCTATGGGGTCCATAAATTGAATTTCCTGTCCACTAAAAATAATCGACATTTTTTCCAGACCGTGGCCATAGATCAAGACCAGCCCGAAGACCAACCGAAGGATCAACAAACCGGCATCACGGCCCATCGCCCAATCTGTGTAAAAAAAATTGAATGCTCTTTTCATAATAAAAGGATTTAAGGAGTTAGCAACTGTTCATTTATAAATTCACCCTATCTCGTTATCTTCTGGTTTTACTTAATATATCCGAAAATAGTATCGTCTTTCCATTACTTTGTTTTAAGATAATTGATTCAGCCAAGGAAGTTACAATATTTTCTGCATTCAGGAAATGGACAATTCTAGTTTCGTCCAAGGCATTCCTTTTGGGGCTGTTCTGATTCTTGTTTCCTCACTCATCGTTTTCAGTTTCGGATATACCTGTTTTCTCCAATTTCCACCATTTATTGTGGCAACAGCATCGGTACTTCCATTAAAAGTATTTCAGAGTTTTCCAGTGCTTCCAATTTAAAGGAATTTGTTTCGCTAATGCCCAGCCCGTCCCTTCTGTCTAAAATCTGATCCCCGATTTTGGCCCTGCCCTCAAGAATAAAAACATACACGCCATTGCCTTCTTGTTTCAGTGTATATTCTTTGATGATTTCCGCATCAAATTTGGCTAAATGAAACCAGGCATCTTGATGGATCCAAACTCCTTCATCCGCTTTATCAGGCGAAACAATCTGTTGAAAATCATTGGGTTTTGCGTTGTCTGCAATGGTTATTTGCCCATATCGTGGTTCTACGTTCATTTTATTTGGAATCACCCAAATTTGTAAAAATTTTACAACTCGGTCTGGGTTGTTGTTGTATTCAGAATGCATCACACCAGTGCCAGCGCTCATTACCTGGATATCTCCTGCTTTGATAATGGTTTCATTTCCCATATTGTCCCGGTGCTTCAGGTCGCCTTCCAGGGGAAGGGAAATAATTTCCATATCTCTATGTGGATGGGTTCCAAACCCCATACTTTCTGAAACCGTATCGTCATTCAGAACCCGCAATACCCCAAAGTTCATGCGCTTTGGGTTGTGATAATTTGCAAAACTAAAGGTGTGGCGGGATTTAAGCCACCCGTGGTTTGCATTTCCTCTTGTGTCTGCTTTATGGTATATGGTCTTCATGTTTGATCCCGTATTTTTCGTTAGATGCTCTTCTTTTAAAATCTTCGCCTTTTTTAAGAATTCTGGGGAGAATGTTATGGTTCTTTGAGAAAAGCGAGAAGAATAAAGGTCGGTAACCTCTTGCTTCGATATAAAATTGGATTGAGCTACGGACCTTCACTATTATTGCTTACAGTATTTGATTATTGCTTGATAAATTGAAGATTGGCGATCAGCTTAACTTTGTCACTAACCACAATATTACCAGCTTCGGTAACGGCGTTCCAATTTAAATTGAAATCCTTTCGGTTAATTGTTCCGGTAGCTTCAAAACCAGCTTTGGTCTGTCCATAGGGGTCTTTGGCTATACCATTGAAATCGACGTCAAGAGAGACTTCCTTGGTAACATCACGCATTGTCAAATCGCCCACCATCGTTTTCCCGTCAAAAGATTTTGACTTGAAGATCAGTTTCGGATGTTTTTCCGCGTGGAAAAAATCTTCCGATTTCAAATGCGTGTCCCTATCGTTGTTTTTCGTGTTTATGGAATCGATGTTGGCACTGAAATTAAATTTAGCACCTTTAAAGGTGTCATCAGCGGTTTCAACTTCGCCGTGAAATTCGGCGAAACTTCCTGTTACCGTTGAAATCATCATATGTTTTACCTTGAACTCGATTTCGGAGTGTGTTGGGTCAATTTTCCAAGTTGTTTTCTCTGTTGTTTCCATTTTCTTTATTCTGTTTGTTAAATGTTTTAATTTGATGCAAAGCTATATTGTATTGGGATGCTGTGCATTGATGTATGATAAGAAATAACCTATATAAGAATCAGTTATTTATGTGATATGCGATGATATATATCTAACCGGGAATATGATATATTGAAACTCCGTAAATTAAAAGACAAGTGGGGCCAACAAAGGAAATAGTAATATTATCTGCATTCCAGGGAAAGGCATATTTGTATGCACCACAATGCCACTGCAAGGATGGAGACAGGAAATTATTTTTTAAAGTTTTTACGCGTCAATTCCTTGCGGACCCGGCTTAAACTTTCCGGGGTAATTCCCAGGTAGGAAGCGACCATAGTCTGTGGCACGCGCATAAGTATATCGGGGTACATTTCAATAAACTGGAGGTAGCGTTCCTCTGCACTTGAGCTTAATAACATGTTGATCCGGTTCTGCAAATGACGAATGTGGTTGTGTAGTAATCTATTGTTGAAATCTGTAAACGATGGGATTTTCTCTGAAAGCAAGTTGATAAAATCCGCATCTATCATTATTACCTTACTGTTTTCCAGGGCTTGGATATAATATGCCGATGCCTGATTAAAATAGGCGCTTTCCCTATCAGACACAAACCAATTTTCAGGCGCAAAGGATATTGTGTGTTCCTTGCCCTTATCATCTATGGAATACTGTCTTAAAAGTCCGTTTTCCACAAAAAATGTATACTTGCAATATTCGTTTTCTCTCAATAAAAACTCATCCTTTGTAACCGTTTTAACCGTGCAGTTTTCCACTATTGACAAAATATCGTTTTCGTTGACATTGAGATTCGAGCTCAGATATTTTGATAGTTTGAGGCTGTTCATTTTTATTCGAATTATTTGATTGCCCTTGCCTATCAAAATTACATTTTTAAATGGAAGCAACCCAGAAAATTCGCATCGCGTAAAATTTACTTTCAAATGCGTGTTCGTGGAAAGAATAACAAAATGATACCAATGTGCACAACTTCAATATCGGGGAAAGGAATCACTGAGAACCAGAAGTTTCAGTTTTTGTAGAAGCTTGATAAACCGGATAGTTTTATTTTTTCAGAAGTACAAAATTAAAGCTTATCTGCACTATGCCTGAAACTTTACTTCGTACAGTTTTTGGAATCCCAATATTGAAATCTGAAGTGTGTATGCTAAAGTTCCCCAATAAAATAATTTCATCTTTTTTATATTCCAGACTGACAGGAATTTTGGTGAAGTGTTTGGTTATACCGTGAAATTCAAGCTCGTCTTCAATAAAGAAATCGGTACTACCATCGGGTTTCTCAAAAGAAAATTCGAATAATTTTCCTTTAAAGGTAGCCTTGGGGAATTTGTCCGACTCAGCGTAATTTTCATTGAAGTGTTCCTCCATTAAAGCATTTTTAAATCGGAAGGCTTTTACCAGCGCCAGCGCCGCTATCTCGGTATTCTCGGTATTTACAATTGCCGTTACCGAATTGTTTTTTGCGACCACCTCTTCAAAGGCAGGTGCAGATTCAAAGGCAGGTACAGAAGCTTCAAAATTTAACGATCTGGTTCTGGTGATAAATTTATTTTGGCCTATGGCAGAAGTGGCGAAAAATAAAAGGATAATGACTGTTTTTTTCATAACTTTTAATCTTCAATGAATCCGTTTTCCTTGTACTGAATAATAATATCTATTAAATTCTGGGGCAGTCTAGGGCCTCCGAGAGGCATTAAAAACAGAGGGTCTTCACTTGAAATCCGACCGATAAGATCTCTGTTTTCAAATGGGGACCAAAACAAAAAAAGGATTGGTTAGATAAAGATTTCACAGCCTTTTACAATGCGGTTGGGGCGAGGGTAATATATCTCCTTCCCATATATTTTTCCATAAAAAACAACATATCCATTATTTCAATTGTTCCCGTGTATCCTTGGGAGATGAAATTTGAAAATCAGGTTATTCTCAAGAAGGTTGTCTTTGGTAGACGAAGGGTTAAGAAGGCAATCAAAGCCTATTTCTGTGTATGGTTCTATGGTGTTATGAAAACTGGTCGATCGCGGGAACCCAACGGGACATTGGCGGCAGGTTTCCCTTTAAGTTTTATTCATCTTTAAATGCTAGAAATATTGTACCTTCCTACATTAAACTAATCACTATATAAGCAAAAAAGATGGAAGGAAAAAAATCAAAACTCACCAGACAGACGGGTGCCCCGGTTCCTGATAACCAAAACGTACAAACCGCAGGGCCCCGAGGCCCCATGTTGATGCAGGATGCTTGGTTTCTTGAAAAAATGGCCAATTTTGACCGGGAAGTAATCCCCGAAAGAAGGATGCATGCAAAGGGTTCAGGAGCTTTTGGAACTTTTACGGTTACCCACGACATTACGAAATACACCAAAGCCAAGATTTTTGGCGAAGTAGGAAAAAAGACCGAAATGTTTAGCCGGTTTTCTACCGTTGCGGGGGAAAGAGGAGCTGCAGATGCCGAAAGGGATATCAGAGGTTTCGCCCTTAAATTTTATACCGAGGAAGGAATTTGGGACTTGGTTGGAAATAATACTCCTGTATTTTTCTTTCGCGATCCGATGAAGTTTCCAGATTTGAACCACGCCGTAAAACGCGACCCAAAAACCAACCTAAGAAGTGCCAACAACAACTGGGATTTTTGGACATTGCTCCCAGAAGCCTTGCACCAAGTTACTATTGTTATGAGCGATCGTGGCATTCCAAAAGGCTACAGACATATGCACGGTTTTGGAAGCCATACCTACAGTTTTATCAATAAAGACAATGAACGGCACTGGGTGAAGTTCCATTTTGTCACCCAACAAGGAATTGAAAACCTTTCAGATGAAGAAGCCAGAAAAGTGGTGGGAATGGATAGGGAATCATCACAAAGAGATCTTTTCGATGCAATTGAAAGAAAAGATTTCCCGAAATGGAAAATGTATATCCAGATTATGACAGAGGAACAAGCGAAAACCTACCGATTTCATCCCTTTGACTTGACCAAGGTTTGGTCCAAAAAAGATTTTCCACTAATTCCTGTTGGAGAATTTGAATTAAATAGAAATCCGGAAAACTATTTTCAGGATGTGGAACAAGCGGCTTTTAATCCAACGAATATTGTTCCCGGAATCGGGTTCTCTCCAGATAAAATGCTTCAGGGCAGATTGTTTTCCTATGGCGATGCACAACGTTATAGGCTGGGTGTAAACCATTATCAAATTCCCGTAAACAAACCCACTTGCCCGTATCACGCCTATCATCGGGATGGGGCAATGCGGGTAGACGGCAATTACGGTGGCACCAAACATTATGAACCCAATAGTTTTGGGGAATGGCAAGAACAGCCTGAGGCACAGGAACCGCCTTTGGAATTGGATGGTAGTGCTTATGCCCATAATTTCAGGGATGATGATGAGGATTACTTCACACAACCGGGCGATTTGTTCCGCATCATCAAAGCCGATGGAAAAGCTGAATTGTTATTTAGTAATACGGCTGCCGACATTGGGCCGGCGCATAAATTCATTCAGATCCGTCATATCAGAAACTGTTATAAGGCCGATCCGGAATATGGGGAAGGCGTAGCAAAAGCGCTGGGGTTAACTATGGATGAAGTTAATAACTTCGACATGACTCCTTATGATCAATGGGCTCCAAGACCTACCAACAGATAGGTTTTCTGAACAATTGATGGCATCCCGTAAAAATGGAGGTCTAATTTAAATTAAGGGGGTGTTGGTGCTGGCATTCACAAGCACCCTCTTTTTTTGTTCAATATTAAAAAGTAATAGGAGATACTAAATTTTTAAGTAAACCAATAACACTATATGCCGCAAGGGTACTGGATTTAGGATTGTCTTCAGACGGGGTTGTCTCAATTATTATGGTAACTTCTATTGTCTCTCCTGCCAGTTTAATCTTATGCCTGTTGCTTTTAAACCCGGGAATACTATTAACGGATACTTTGGTTTTCTCCACTCCAGTTGTTGCCAAGGCAGTAGCCACCGCCACATTGACATTTTCTGGGAAATGATCTATTGCCTCCATTGCAAAACCATTGAATATTTCTTCTGTTTTTTCTTCTGAAAGCTTTCTGCCATTTAAAAATGGAGCTCCATTTAATGATTCTGGCGATTTTTCTGTAGAAATGCTTACTGCTACATCCTCCATTAGCATAGATGCATGCAACACATCAAAACCTCCAACGGCTCCTGATGGTACGTGAACCCGACTATTATTTTCCAATGCTGTCTCTTTTATCTTATTATAAAATTCTTTTTCAGCAAGGGCACCAACTGATAGAGGAATTAAATTTATACCATGGGCCAAGATTTTAATTCCAATATCCTTAACCACATCTGGAGAAGCGGCTTCAATAATATAATCTGGTTTATCCACAATTATTTCATCTAATGTGTTATAGGCCTTACAACCTATCTCATCTGCCAGCTTTATTGCGTTTGCTAATTTTCCGCTCAATACACCTAAAATTTCATATTCCCCAGCCATTTCCTTAGAAACAACTTTCCCAATGATGCCGCCCAGTGATCCACTGCCTATTATGGCTAATCTATATTTCCGCATTTTATCATCCTTTATTTAAAACATTAAATTCTAAAATATCAACAATCAATTATAATGGTACTGATTTGCGTCATTTCAAAACACTTCTATTCTATGTATTATTGGTAAATTAATACTTTACTAAACAAAGTACGTAAATCAATATTCTAAACAAAAATGACTATGGCATTAATCACTAAAAAAGAAATAACTGAATTGAACGAGCTAAAGCAAGAAAATTGTATTTCAATCTTCATTCCCACGCATAGGGCAGGCAAAAAGGTCTTGGAAGAGGAGGATACACTTGCTCTAAAAAACCAATTGAAAGAGGTAAAAGACAAGTTGGACCAGAAGGGACTTAAAGCCGACGAGATTGATAAAATAACGCTGCCAGTAGAAAAACTGATTGATGATAGCTCCTTTTGGCGAGAGCAATCAGACGGTCTTGCTATCTTTATATCCGATGGTTTTTCGAAAATTTATAGGCTTCCCATATACTTCAAAACGTTTAATTATATTTCAAATTCGTTCTATTTAAAGCCATTGATGCCCCTATTTGTTGGCGATGGAAATTTCTATTTATTGATGCTAGAAAGACGAAATGTAAAATTGTACGAATGTACAAAACACAGCTTTACCGAAATAATCATTGATGATCTGATACCTGAAAGCAAAAGAGATCGCGTAGGTTTTGATTACGAAGAAAAAAACCTACAGTTCAGAACACAACATGCCGGGTCTGGCCAAGCGATGTTTCATGGGCAAGAAGCAGCTACAGGGAAAAAGAAAAATGAAATCAAAAAATATTTGAGGGCAATAAATGACGGACTTACACCGCTTTTAAGTCAAGGGAATATACCTATGCTCATAGCCGCACAAAGACCTGTTTTTGATATTTATAAAGAAGTAAACAGTTATTCCAATTTAGTGGACGGGAATCTGAATGTCAATTTTGGCGACGCCACTATTTTTGAAGCCCATGAGTTGGCGTGGGAAAAAATAGCTCCCCAGTTCGACCAAAAAAGGAAGGACAAAATAGCACTTTTCCTTGCTGAGCAAGGGACAGGCAAAACAGCTATCGGAATAGACAGAATTATACCAGCGGCTTTTAATGGAAAAGTTGACACTTTGTTTTGCGAAAATAAGTCGGATATATTTGGTACTTATACAAAAGAAAACAATTCTATAATCGTTGAGCAAAGTGAAGAAAATAATGGTGCCATATCCTTAATGAATGTTGCTGCAATAAAAACATTCTTAAATGGGGGAGAGGTCTATTTATTGGATAAGGAAGAAATGCCAAATCCCAGTTCGAGGATAAATGCTCTGTATAGATATTAAGAATCGAGCCCGTCATAATTTAAATTGAATATCATTTAAGTGAAGTACTAGGAAATCATAAACTAAGAAGAATATTCCTCCAAATTTCGCTGAGAAAAGTATGGAAGCGAACACTTCAGAATGTTAATTTTCAGATAAATACTTTCAAGAAAGATCAAAAAGACCTAAGATGACAGAACTGAAATCGATAAACAAAAAAACAATGAAACTGGCAGAAGGACTATTGCTAAGAGCAGATTTGATGAAGAAAATAGAACACCTTCAAAATAGAATCAGACCCGTTTTAATTGTCTCCGATGATTAACTGCCGCAGGAAGACCCAGTTGAACTACTTGCTAAATTGCGAAATGGATTCAGGATTTGAAGGTTTTGGTTATAAGGATTAATAAAACAAACAATGATACTCTTGTTGAAGGGGAAGGTTCGCTTATGGAAGCGCTTGCTAAAAGGGATGCTTTAAAGATGCTTTCCGAAAAACTGAGAGATATACGGTATGCGGCACAGATAAATAACAGTGGGGAAACCAATCTGAAAACCACTATTGATATCAAAAAGTTGCAGATCGAAATGGATCAAACAGGAAGGGCATTCAGGGAGATAGACAGCAAGATTCAAGAAATTAATTGGCTCACGGAATTGAAGAGCTAAGCCGAAGGGCGTAATGATCGGGGTGAGTGCCAGCCCCTTTTTCTGGTATGTTTTCCGGGCAAAGTGAAAACAATACCAACTAGAGCTGCTTGGGTTGCGGCAAAACTGTATTGTTTAGGACCCATTACTGCTTACCATTTACAAGTGTACCGTGTAAAATTTACTACCAGGCACTGACCGATCATTTTTTTACTCAACTGCAAAATTTTATATCCAGGTTATAATTTTGCAATATCAAGTATTGATCTGATTCATTGTTTTCTCGAGCGTTACTAAATCTTTTCTAAAATAAGCGGCATACATGATGCAACTTAACTTATGGGCATATTAATTACCAATTCTCCCCGAGTTAATTGTCATTAGTTTATTTTTACAACTCTTATTTTACAAGAATAGCTAAAGCGTATGCCACTATTACAAGATATTCTTATCCTTCTAGTTTTTTCAGTCGTTATCGTTTTTGTACTTCAACGGCTAAAACTCCCTTCTATAATTGGTTTTCTGTTGACAGGTGTGGTTATAGGACCTTATGGTTTAAGTCTTATTAAAGCCGTAGCACAAGTAGAAATTCTATCAGAAGTTGGTGTCATTCTACTGCTCTTTGTTATTGGTATGGAACTTTCCATTAAACAATTGGTTTCCATTAAAAAAACTGTTTTTATTGGTGGATTTTTACAAGTGGGACTTACCGTTGGTGTCGCTGCACTGGTTTACAATCTTCTGGGAAATTCTTGGAACGAGTCTGTATTTGTCGGTTTTCTGTTCTCCTTATCAAGTACGGCAATTGTTTTAAAAACTCTTCAGGATCGTCAGGAAATTTCGGCTCCGCATGCCAGAAATGCCTTGGCAATTCTTATCTTCCAAGATATTATAGTGGTGCCGATGATGCTGGTTACTCCCATGATGGCTGGGGTATCCAGTAATATAACCATGGATATTTTGATGCTATTGGTCAAATCGGTTATTGTCATTGTCCTCACCTACATTAGTGCGCGATATGTTGTTCCTAGATTGATGCACGCCGTGGCAAAAACCAACAGTAAGGAGCTTTTTCTCCTGGTTACCATCACCCTTTGCTTTGCCATTGCTTTTCTAACTGCCGAAATAGGTTTGTCCCTGGCCTTGGGGGCGTTTATCGCCGGCCTTATTATTTCAGAATCGGAATATAGCCACCAGGCTACCAGTATTATTCTTCCTTTCCGGGAGCTTTTTACCAGTTTCTTTTTCGTTTCCGTGGGTATGTTGCTCGATCTGAGTTTTTTTCTACACCATATTCCTATCATCCTGATTTTGGTTTTGGTGGTTCTTATTATAAAAGCATCGGTTGCAACAATTGCGGTTGCTATTCTTAAATATCCTACCAAAACCGCCATCTTAACAGGATTGGCACTATTTCAGGTTGGGGAATTTGCTTTTATCCTCTCCAAAATTGGCATTGATTTCAATCTTTTAACGCCACAAACCAATCAATACTTTTTGTCCGTTTCCATTATGTCTATGATGGTAACGCCATTTGTCATCATTTTTTCTGACAATATTGCGAATAAAGCCTTAGGTGTAAAAAGAAAGCTAGGACTTAAACGGGATCTTGATCCAAATAAAATTGAAGAGATTGAGACACCTCAATTGGAAAACCACTTGGTCATTATCGGGTATGGAATGAATGGAAGCAATTTGGCGAAGGCGGCCACAGCCAGCAACATTCCTTTTATTGTCATAGAGATGAATGCCGAAATTGTCAAGCGGGAAAAGGCAAAAGGCTTACCTATCATTTTCGGTGATGCCACCAATGACCATATTCTTGAAACAGTGAATCTTTCAAAAGCCAGGGCAGCCGTAATTGCTATTTCCGGGAATACTGATACCCAAAAAATTGTTAGAAACATACGTTCCATTTCTGATTCATTATATTTAGTGGTAAGGACGAGGTATGTTAAAGAGACTTCTGAATTGTTGGCCTTGGGCGCCGATGAGGTGATCCCCGAGGAATTTGAAACCTCCATACAAATCTTCGAACACATATTGCACAACTTTCTCGTGCCCGAAGGCGATATTGTCCAACTCATCAATAAGGTTAGGGCTGACAATTACCAAATGTTCAAAGGTGAATTAAACGGGCGGAAAACCTATAGAACCAGTGAGCTGGCAGATTTCAACATCAAAAGCTTGCGCATGAGATCGGATAGCAATAAGTTTTTGGGCAAACCTTTAAAGGAATTGAACCTAAGGGCAATTTATGGCATCAATATATTGGCCATTAAAAGAAAGGATAAATTGTTGGAAAGTATACAACCAGACGAAACAATAAAACAAGGGGACATCATTTATATTCAGGGAGACCAGAGTAAAGTGGAAGAGTTTTATAAACTTATAAACTAAAACAAGAGCACGGGAGTGGACATCCTTTAGTTGCCATCAAGCTTGGAATCCGTAATTTCATTAAAGTTATGTTCAAATTTGATAATTCCGTACCTTTGATAAAATGCTAAACGATATGGATTTAAAATCACGAAAAATACAATTCGTACAAGAGTTTCTAAAAATACAAAGCGAGGAAGTAGTTTTAAGTCTTGAAAAACTTTTACGCAAAAAAATGAAATCTGAGCATAATGACGAATTTGAGCCAATGACAATGGACGAATTCAATGACAGAATTGATAAGTCAATGGAAGACTCTAAAAATGGTCGCCTGATAAAAGCGAGCGATTTAAAAGCCAAAATTGATAAATGGAGTTAGAAATTTTTTGGACGCAATTTGCAGAAGACGAACTTTACAAAATATTTAAGCATTATCTTAAAAAAGCTGGATATCGAACTGCCAAAAAACTTGCTGATGGAATTTATGAGGAACCACTAAAGCTAACCAATCAACCTGAAATTGGTCAAGTTGAAGAGTATCTGAAAAATAGAAAAGTTGAATTTCGTTATATACTCTACAAAAAGAATTACAAGATTATTTATTGGATAAATCGAGAAGAAAATCGAATTGAAATAAATGATGTTTTCGATGTTAGACAATACCCTCTGAAAATCAAGCGAACGCGATAAAGACAGATGTCAACAACGTAGCAAAACAATAGGGCAATTAGTGGCTAAACCGAATGGTTTGCTCTCTTTTTCAGTCCTACCGTTCTTATACAAAACCGTCTCGCAAACTGAACAACGCTAAAAAATCCTAAAAAATGAACAAACGGTTTATAGTACTCATCGATTTTTCAGAGTATTCCAGCAATCTGATAAGGTATGTTTGTGAATGGAGCCAGGAAGCAAATGCGAAAATCCTATTGCTTCATCAAACGCATCCATTCTTGCCTGCGTTTGCGGAGAAGGAAGCTAGGGATTACATTGTTCGGGAAGAGAATGACAAAGCCCTTGAGAAATTAAAGAGCTTGGCAAATGAACTTATTCCAGATACTATTGAAGTTGCCTATTATGTTTCTGAAATCGATTTTCATCAAACTTTACCCGAACTATTGGCCGAACCTTTTGAAAATTTAATTTTTATAGGTCTAAAAGGAACGGGAATTCTAAAAAAATTATTTCTCGGAAGCGTTGCCCTTCGTATCATTGGAAATACGGAAAATACCGTGGTTGCGATGCCCAAAGGAATCGATTCCTTTTCGCACGAAAAAATATTTGTGGCAGTTGGCGAAAAAAAACCTTTGAATTTACAGCAACTAGACAATTTCCTTAAGTTTATAGACCACGAAAACACCAGTATAACATTTTTCCATCTGGCAAAACCAAATGAAGATACAACTCTTATAAAAGAACAGTTGCAGCGTTTATCCCAAACCTATGCGGACAGGTTTACTACAAACTTTGCGGTTTACGAAGCCAATAATCGATTGGACGGTATAAAAGGAGTAATCAACAACAAAATTGATGAAATTCTGATTGTTCAAAAAGGCTCACGTATTTTAACCGACCAACTCTTTAGTCGATTCCTAATTAACGAATTAGTTTACGAAGGTGAAACTCCATTAATTATTTTGCCGTAGAAAATAGATAGTTCTAATTACAAGAACCATAACCTCCATTCTAAATTATGGCAAGCATCTGCCTGGATAATTAGCGAGGCAAAGTCGTGTGCCTTTTTATAGATGAATACACCATTTTAAACCTCCTATGCCTTTATCAATAGGCCTTCCAATATATGTATATATAAATCTGAAAATTATTCCACCTGATGTAGGTCATTGCCCTTGTTTGAGGAGAATCGTATATTAGAATTATTGATGGTGCAAGAGATAAGGAAATCAATTTAGGGAAATTTTCCTCCTGATAGTGACCGCTCATTCTTTTTGAATATTGTTAAATATTCAATAACAGCCAGAGGATTTATTTTAAATTATTGTAAAATTATGGCATAAAGTGATTTTAACTAAATTAGAATTTATGAAAAAATATAAAATAGCTGTTATAGTAGGGAGTCTTCGGAAAGAATCCTTTAACCTAAAAACTGCCAAAGCTATGATGGCAATGGCTCCAGAATCATTATCCATGGAATTGGTGGATATATCGGGTCTTCCCATGTTTAATCAAGATCTTGAAGCAAATCCACCTAAGGAATGGGTAGCATTTCGCAAAAAGATCAGGGAAGCCGACGGACTTCTTTTCTTTACCCCTGAATATAACCGTTCGGTACCTGGAGTCTTAAAAAATGCCATTGATGTGGGATCGCGCCCTTATGGAGAAAATTCGTGGAATGGAAAACCTGCTGCTATTGTTAGTGTGTCCATTGGTGCCATTAGTGGCTTTGGAGCCAACCATCACCTACGCCAATCTTTGGTTTTTGTAAACGTACCAACTATGGCACAACCTGAAGCATACATTGGAGGAGCTGCAGCCCTTTTTGATGACAATGGAAAGCTGACGAATGACTCCACAAAACAATTTCTAAAAGACTTCTTGGCGGCCTTTGAAAAATGGGTTAAAATCCATGCAGGGCTTTAAAACCATTAATATAATTAGTAACGTTTAAAATCTATTTCAATGAAAAAACTTATACCGTTTATTGCATTTTTATTGCTTTCCGTAAGCTTATTTGCGCAAACCCAGTGGAAGGTAGATCCTTACCACTCCTCCTTAAATTTCAACATCTCCCATTCCGGGATTAGTATTGTCAATGGTAAATTCTTGGAGTATTCCGGGAATTTAACTACAGATGCCGATGCACTATCCAATGCCAATTTTGATTTTAACGTGCAAGTGAAAAGCATCAATACAAATGTAGAAAGAAGAGATAATCATTTGAGAAGTCCTGATTTTTTCGAAGTGGAAAAATATCCAAATATGACCTTTAAAAGCACCAAGATCTTGGCCACAGGCAAACCCAATGAATATCTTTTGCACGGGAAACTCACGATAAAGGATGTTACAAAAGATGTTATTTTTGATGTGGGCTATGGCGGTATCGCAAAAAGTGATCAAGGTGAAAAACTGGGCATGAAAGCCGAAACGACTATAAACAGATTTGATTATAACATCGATTTTGACCCCACCGCTGCCGGAGTGGGCAAAGATGTAAACATTGTGGTCCATTTGCAGTTCGCAAAGCAATAGTCCCTTAAACCGCTAAAAAAATGAAAAATACAGCGAGGTCAGTGGTGGACAAAATGTTTTCTGCATTCAGCGATGGTGACGTAGAAAAATTGGTGGAGACCGTTTCCGAGGATACGGTTTGGATATATCGCGGAACGCAAATTATCCCTCCCGGAACTTTTGAAAAGAAAGAGGGGGTGAGAACGTTTTTCACCAATATTCTAGAAAGGACGGAAATTATCAATTTTGAGCCCCGACAGTTTATAGTCGAAGGAAATATGGTCGTTGTTTTGGGCAATGAACATCAAAAGGTAAAACGTTCCGGTAGGGAATTAAAGCAAAAATGGGTTCAGATATATACAGTTGAAAATAATTTGATCACAAAAATGGAAGAGTTTGCTACTTCCGAAGAAGTAAAAGATCAAAATTGACATAGCACTGTACCACGCGCCGATTGGCAGACGTAGGATGTAGGGGCAAAATGATTTCCCGGTACTGTGGTCTCCACCCTTGATCATTCCAACAACTATCACAGGGAAAATTAAAATAACACTAAGTCTAATTCTAACGCAAAATGAAGAAAATTTTTACATCATTGTTAATGGTTAATATGCTGTTTTTGGTAGGCTGCAAAAATAAAGCTGAAACAGTAGAACCAGAACTTCAACCCCAGACAGAATCTGTGTCGAATGAAGCAATAAATACATATGCGGTCATTCCGTCTCTTATCACCGAGAATCCACAAAAATTCAATGATAATATTACTGAGCAAGCATCCCAATTAAACAAGCTTTGGGAAGAAGGAACTGTTGAAAATATGTACTATAACGTGGACGGACAGACAGTGGATGGCCAAATAATACCCACTATCGCCTATTTTATTCGTGCTACAGATATAGACAAAGCCAGAAATATACTCGATGAAATGGTTTTTAGAACGAAGAATATCGGGACCTTTGAATTGATTCCCGTTGGGAATTTTTTGTTCGGTAAAAGTGAAAAAGCGGGGGATGTGCGGCTTAAGAAGAAAAATTCTTATGTAGTTGTTTGGGATTTATCAAAACCCTACAATGAGGTAGATCCACAAATTATCCAAGATCAATTTGATGCCGATTTTAAGTTGTATGAGGAAGGAGTTCTTGAAAACGCCTATAAAAACTCACCTTATGATGAGTCGATAAAAAATTTTACCTTATATTTTATGAATGCGGATAGTGAAGAGGAAGCCAAGAAGATTTTAAATGAAATGCCCTTCGTCCAATTGAACATCGCTAGTTATAAGGTTATATATGTAGGTCATCTTATGAGAGGAAAAGTGGATTAACCTACCTGGCATTAAAAGACGTAGGACTAAAAGATGTAGGACATAAGACTAAAAGGAAGTTGTATCGTCCTGAAATAGGTTGACAGTTTATAAATATTTCATATAAAAATAAAGAGGATATAACTCTTAATTCAAAAAAAAGAGATCTCTTGTACCTGTACTAATCCTTAAACTAAAGCCAAGAATTATTTGACTCAGGTGATGCGCGCTGAATAGAAGTGAAGAAAAAAACTGACGTAAAAAATATATGACCCATCTAAGGTAGCCAGCCATAGGACTTAAGATCGAAAGACTTTAAATTGTATTTTCAACAGCAGTGATTATATTCACAAATTAAAGTCTTAAGTCCTATGTCATACGCCTTTCCTCCTAAGCCTGACCCAAAGAACAATGCATTTCCTTGCTGTCATTCAGTTCCGTGTACCGATTTTCTGTATTCGATTCCCCACTTTGCCAGTTCATTGATTAGTGGTGAAAGGGTTGCGCCGAATTCAGTAATCGCATATTCAACAGTAATGGGTTTTGTATCCATTACCGTACGACTCACTAAATGATTCATTTCCAGGTCTTGAAGTTCCTTGGAGAGCATTTTACTTCCAATGCCATCAACTTCTCTTAGCAAATCCATGAATCCCATTTTATCACCTTCTATAAGCGTCCCTAAAATGTGGAATTTCCATTTTCCCGACAGAATACTCATGGTATCGCTGATGCCTTGCATTCTAACCTGACAGACAGGCGTATTATTTATTACGGCTTTCTTTTTCATTGTTTTCGTTTTTATGTCAAAATAATAGGGATAATTAGCGAGGGTAGTTCCCTAAAGGAAAGTACTTCCCAAAAGGAAAGACGTGTCAAATATACACTAAATTTCACTATTTTCGTATCAAACATCTAAAAGATAAAGACCAGTAAATGAGCTAACTGGGAGTTATCTGGTAGGAATAATGGGATAGAACAAAATTTTAATTAAAACAGATAAAATGAAAAAAGACGCAATAAACAATAATCCACTTCTCTGCGACATCGAAACCGGAATGTGCGAAACCCAAGGGGATAAAGCGAATGATACCAGTACAAAATCTGTAAAAGCCACCGAAAAAAAGGTAAACCTCGTATATTTTACTGATCCAATCTGCTCTTCCTGTTGGGGAATAGAGCCTCAGTTGAGAAAACTGAAACTGGAATATGGTGACCATATTGAAATTGAATATAGAATGGGTGGACTTTTGCCCGATTGGAGCTACAACAGCGGCGGCATCGGTAAACCCTCTGACGTAGCATCCCATTGGGACGAAGTGAGTTTTCATTACGACATGCCAATTGATGGCGATCTGTGGTTGGAAGATCCGCTCAATTCCTCTTACCCGCCATCCATCGCTTATAAAGCCGCCCAATTGCAGGATCAAGAGAAAGCCAATCTTTTTATGCGTGAAATGCGTGAACTGGTTTTTTTACAAAAGAAAAACATCGCCAAATGGGAACATTTAGCAACCGCTGCCGAAGCTGTAGGATTGGACGTTGACCAATTGAAAACCGATTTTGAAGGAAAGGCGGAAGATCTATTCAAAATCGACTTAAAAGTGGCTGGAGATTATGGGGTTAGGGGGTTTCCAACCATGTTCTTTATAGATGAAAAAGGTAAGCAGGAAATGGTGTACGGAACAAGACCCTATGCCTTCTACGAGATGGCCATTCTAAAATTAAATCCGAATGCCGAAAAAAGAGAGTACAGCAAAACCTGGGAAAATCTCTTCTCTATTTATCCTACACTTACCGCAAAGGAATTTTCCGAATTATCCGGAACCCCGAGAAAGGAAAGTGAACAACTGTTGGATGAGCTATCTGAGAAGGGAAAATTAGAGAAAACTTCCACCAAAAATGGCGCTATTTGGAAAGTGGTAAATAGCGATGTTATAGGCGAGTAAAACAAACCTGTCAATCAGTAACGCACCCAATAAAAAGCAAAAACTAAATTTTACTTTTAGCAAGTGATGACGCTTTCTTTAGTTTATCCTTGCCCATTGACGGTGTTTACACTTCCGTTTATTATAAAAAACACCAATCAAAATAGGAGCTTTTCATTCGTTTAAGTACAAATGAAAAGTTCCTATTAAAATACTACACTGTAAGTAAGCCACGTATATAATTATGGGCAACATTGCGTCAACATAATAATGGGTTTTGCAATAAGTTGGCTGAGGTTCTTTTAGGGAATCATTACAAAGTTCAACATTAGGAATTCTATTTAACTTTTGGATAAAAATCCACCGCATCAATTTATGGAAATCGTTAAATAAATAATAACACAAAAGCTCTATCGAAAAGTTAATGGTAAATTACCTAATTCAATCAAAAAATGGATTATTCATTTGTTTAAATGGCAATAGGTCTAATTCCTAAAATTATCTATTGTCATAACAACAGGAGGTTTTCTAGGAGTCACGAAATCCAATTGAAAATCAATTGTGATTTTCTGTAACTTGAATATTAATCACAGTGATCAATTCACCAAAAACAGTATCTGAAAACTAATCACAGATACCATTTAGAACTAAATAAAACGAATAAAGCAAATATATCATGGCCAAGAAAGTAGCGGATTTATTAGTAGAAAATTTAGTCAATGCAGGAGTTAAAAGGCTTTATGCGGTGACGGGCGATAGTTTAAACCCAATCAACGATGCAGTGAGACGAGATGGAAGGTTGGAATGGATTCACGTACGCCATGAAGAGGCTGGAGCCTATGCTGCTTCCATGGATGCCGAACTGGACGGTATAGGTTGTTGTATGGGAAGTAGCGGGCCCGGACACGTTCACTTGATCAATGGCTTATACGATGCCAACCGGTCGGGAAATCCTGTAATTGCCGTCGCCACAACAATAAATAGCGACAAACTTGGGATGGATAATTTTCAAGAAACCAACATTGTCAAACTTTTTGATGATTGCAGTAAATATTGTGTAATGGCCAACACGCCACAACAAGCGGCCAATGCATTTCAATCCGCAATTCAACACGCCATACAGGATAGAGGAGTTGCGGTTGTAGGATTGCCAGGTGATGTTTCAGAATCAGAGGTGGAACATATTACCACTGCTGATAAAAATTTCTATGCCAGTTCCATACTTGTTCCAGGAAAAGAGGAAATGAAACAATTGGCAGAGGTTATCAACTCTAATAAAAAGGTAATGTTGTTCTGTGGCCATGGTTGTAAAGAAGCTCAAAAAGAAGTTATGCAACTTTCAGAGAAATTGAATGCTCCAATGGGCTATAGTTTCCGTGGTAAAATATTTTTCGATAATACAAGCAATCCGTATGCGGTAGGTTTAAACGGTTTATTAGGAAGTCAATCCGGATTTAAAGCAATGCAAGAAGCTGAAGTTCTTATATTACTGGGTACAGACTTTCCCTATACAGACTTTTTACCCGAGGACAATACCATTGTTCAGATAGACGATAAACCCGAACGTATAGGCAGACGGGCAAAAGTGGACTATGGTTATGCGGGGAAAATAAAGGATACTTTAGAAGCTTTACTTCCAATGCTGGATAAAAAGACCGACGATGGCTTTTTAAAGGATATGCGGAAATTGCACGCGGAACAGGAAGAAAAATATGCTTCCTATATAGAAGCCAAATCCAAAGAAAATAACATCCATCCGGAGTTTGTGGCTTCCGTAATTGATGAGGTCGCATCAGATGATGCTATTTTTACAGTTGATACTGGTATGTCTGCTGTTTGGGCGGCAAGATACATTAAAGGAAAGCGCAACCGTTACCTCACCGGCTCCTTTAATCATGGATCTATGGCAAACGCAATGCCTATGGCCATTGGCGCAGGTCTCTCCAGACCAGACCGTCAGATCATTGCCTTGTGTGGGGACGGTGGTATTAGTATGCTTTTAGGCGATTTAATGACCATAAGCCAATATAAAATTCCCGTAAAAATCATTGTTTTCAACAACCGTGCATTGGGAATGGTAAAATTGGAAATGTTGGTAGCGGGATACCCTGATTGGCAGACCGATATGAAAAATCCAGATTTTGTCAAGGTTGCAGAAGCTATGGATATCAAAGCTTGGAATGTAGAGGCGTGCCAAAATGTTAAAAGCGTTTTGCAAGAAGCTTTTGCACACGATGGCCCTGCCCTTATAAATATTTTCACAGATCCAGACGCGTTGGCCATGCCACCGAAAGTAAGCTTTGACCACGTAAAGGGCTTCGCCACAAGTATGGGAAAATTAATGTTGAATGGCCAAGTAGCTGAGGTGATTGATACCGCTAAGTCCAATATGAAATATTTAAAGGAGCTGTTTTAGACCTGAAAATTTTATTAATTAAAGGACTAAACACTTGTAAAATAAAAGTAAAAAGAGAAGACAATTGTTTAAGCCATCTTAAAGTTGATCTTAAAAAGTGTTATTTGAATGGTTTTGAAAAAAATATTGGGGTATCATTGCAATACCTGGATAGGTAGAATTTCGAAGAGAACTTGCCTGTCATGCATTAATTTCACTTACAAATAAAACTAAATAAAATTCAGACTATGAAAACGATAATCAAACTTTTTTCAATCGCTATGCTATCCACATTGTTCCTTACTGCTTGCAAGGACAAGCCCAAAGAGGAAAACACCGAAGCGATAACCGCCGAAAGCGTGGAAACCCCATCAGACGATATTGTGATATCCACCTCCACAAGCAAGGACGGCAAGGAATTAAAGATGAGGTTCAACAACACAAAAGGAACGGCAACCTTGGAATTTGAGGGGGACACTATAGAGATGAAGGCGGAAAGAGCCGCCTCTGGAATATGGTACAAAAACGACCATTATGAATTACGGGGTAAAGGAAACGATATCCAACTTACCAAGGATGGAACTGTCGTTTTTGAGCACGCCGATGACATTGAGAATATAGATGCCAAAAACAAAAAGGGCGACGTGCTCACGATGACCTTCAACAATACCGAAGGAACCGTAAAGGCCTATCTGAATGGAGGAGATCAGATTGATTTAAAGGAAAAAAAGGCAGCTTCCGGAATCTGGTACAGTAATGACAATTATGAACTAAGTGGGAAAGGTGATAAATACACCCTCAAGAAAGACGGGAAAATCGTGTTTCAGAATTAATGCTGTCCAGAGGAATTTGTAAAATTTCCCCCGAGCGAACCATGGTATAATATAATCAACTGTAAATTACACAATCTAAATTATGGAAAAGATAACCAAACCAAACGTGAGAACTATTGCATCGGGTAAAAAGTTGGTAGCCAAACAAATGCAGGCCAAAGCTGGCGCCTTGTTGCCCAAACATCTCGCCGATGTTGAATCCATACTTTTTATCCATGAAGGAGAATGTATCCTCCACATGAATGACGAGGAAATTGTTTTAAAAACAGGTGAAGGTTATATTATCCCTCCAGATACCAAACATCAAATTAAAGTGAAGGCTGATTTTAAAGGGCTGCATTTTATGCCGGTGGAAATTAAATTTGAATTCTTTGATTAAGAAAGAGGAGAAATTTCTGTCAGGGGAAAAACTTAAAAAAATTATGGAAAAATGGAAACTATGAAAGCAGCTTGCTGGTATGCAGCGAAAGATATTAGAGTTGAGGACACCGAAGTTCCTTCACCAAAAGAAAATCAGGTAAAAATTGCTGTGAAATTCACAGGGATATGCGGGTCTGACCTGCACGAATACATCAATGGACCACAATTAATCCCCGTGGACAAACCTTATTCACTAAATGGCCATCAGGGAACAACAACCTTAGGCCACGAATTTTCAGGGGTAGTGGAAGAAATTGGCAAAAACGTGAAAAACATCAAAAAGGGAGACCGGGTTACGGTGGAACCTATTTTCAGAAATCCTGAAAGTCCATTTATCACAACAGGTGAATACAACCTTTCAGAACCGTTAGGTTTTGTGGGATTGACATCCAATGGCGGCTTTGCCAAATATGTGGTTGTGGAAGATTATATGGTGCATAAAATGCCGGATTCTATGACCTTTGAACAGGGTGCAATTGTAGAGCCCGCCGCAGTTGCAGCTTATGCCGTCCAGAGAAGTGGAATGAAAATGGGCGATACAGTTCTGATTGCAGGAGCAGGGCCCATTGGTCTGCTCACGGTACAGGTTGCCTTGGCCACGGGAGCTTCAAAGATTTTTGTGTCGGATCTTTCGGAAAACAGATTAAAAAAGGCTAAGGAGGTCGGCGCTACCCAAACTTTTGACGCACGCTCCAAAGATATTCCCCAACAAATCAGGAAGATGACCCGCAATGGTGTCGATATTTTTATAGATGCGGCCGGTGCGCAGGCTTCCTTTGATACGGGAATAGACAGTTTACGCAATGGAGGAACGGCAGTTCTGGTGGCCTTATTTGGGAAAAAAGTCACCCACAACGCCTTAAACCAGACTCTCAGAGAATTATCCATCATTGGGACCGCAGCCTATCGCAACATCTTCCCTCAAACCATTGCCTTGATCAGCAGTGGAAGATTGCCGGTGGAGAAATTGGTAACCAGTGTGATTTCATTGGACGAGGTTGTGGAAAAAGGTTTTGAAGCTTTGGTCAACGATCCTTCTGAAGTGAAGATATTGGTCGATCTCAACCGCTAATCCATAATTAACTCAATTATAAACATATAGTCTTATGCATTACTCTGAAAACCTATCCGGAATAAAAACAAACGTCCAGGCCGTAGATATTAACATCGGCGAAGACATAATGGAAACCATTCGCAAAAGCATTACGCGCCTTAGTCGGTTTTACGATAGAATTGAATGGGCAGACGTTTATTTGGAAGACAAGAAAGAAAAAAGCACCCAGCAAAAACAAGTCAGTATCCGTCTGGGAATCCCTGGCAAAGATCCTTTTGCTTCAGAATATGGGGATGACTTCCACACACTGTTGGCCGAGGTGGAAAATAAATTGCAAAAACAATTGGAAAAGAGATAAAGTTTGGAAAGCACCAGTTTTTATTATTCTAAACCTTAAGAGATCAGTAAATTTTGATTACAGGACGTATGAGGTAATAATTCTCAAAACGCTTGACAATGGAAAGATCATTTAATTTTATTAATTCAGTTTGGACAAGAGGTTGGGAGGTCGGGTTGTCAATCCTTTGATTGACCTTTGAGCTGAAGAATGAGGAAGCAACCGTTCGGGTCAAGACCCGTGCAGACTTTATAATCTTGGGCGGCCAACTTCTCGGTGAGTGTTTTATTTGGTGGAATTTCGTTTCCTCTAGCAAGGAGCGCATCGAACAGGCCAAAAACGACTGGGAAACCGGCAAGATTATTCTGCCGCCCAACGATAACAAGGAATTTATTCCTCTTCCCGAAACCCGGTTGAATCCTGCAAGTAGCGGAACTCTACCGCCCGAGCCACTTTCTTAGAAGGAATTTTTAAAATCAGGATCGAATTAAATATTAACAGAATGAACAAAATATTAGGACTACACCACATAACCGGGATTGCAGGCGACGCCCAGCGCAATTACGACTTCTACACCAAAACCCTGGGACTTAGATTGGTCAAAAAGACCGTAAATTTTGACGATCCTCAGACCTATCATTTTTATTTTGGGGATGAGGTTGGCACACCGGGAACCATTCTGACTTTCTTCCCTTGGAAAAATGTACGACAAGGAAAAATCGGCGCTGGCATGGCTACGGAAATAGGCTATTCCGTACCAAAGGGAAGTTTGGAATTCTGGAAATCCCGTTTTGAAAAACTCGGTATTCCTTACGAGGAAACCGAACGTTTCGGGGAAAGGCTAATTACCTTTCAAGATCCTGACGGGCTGTGGTTGGGCTTGATCGAAGTTGACCACGACGATGATCGAAAAGGATTTGAAACTTCCGAGATAAAAACAGATGCTGCGCTGAAAGGATTTCACACAGTTACCTTGACCTTGAATAACATCAAAGCCACAGCTGCGATCCTGACCGACGTATTTGGTTACAAACAGATGAAACAGGAGGGAAATTTACACCGCTATCAAACGGATACCGTTAAAAATGCGGCCATAGTGGATCTATTGGAGATGCCGGAAGTACAGAGAGGTCTTAATGCAGGAGGAACAAACCATCACGTGGCTTTTCGGGTTAAGGACGAAGCGGATTTAATGGCGATGAGGGAGAAAGTTATGGCAAAAGGACTTCAAATCACCGAAAAAATAAATCGGGACTATTTCTTTTCCCTGTATTTCCGAGAGCCGGGCGGGGTACTGTTCGAAATTGCTACCGACAACCCCGGATTCGCAACTGATGAAACCGTGGAAAACTTAGGAAGTTCCCTCCAATTGCCCAACCAATATAAAGCCATGCGGCCTGAGATTGAAAAAGCATTGCCAGAGCTTCACACCAAATGACACCAAATATGCACAAAAAGAATATTCAAACCGCTGGCAAACCTTTAAAGGAAGCAAAAAAAGCACTGATTATGGTTCATGGTCGAGGAGCAGATGCACGTGATATTCTAGGACTAGCTTCCCATTTAAATGTGTCAGGATATGCTTTACTTGCACCTGAGGCAACAAATAACACTTGGTACCCATATTCATTTCTGGCCAAACCTGATCAAAATGAACCTTGGCTTTCTTCTGCGCTTGATTTACTGAAAGAATCAGTCAATGAAATAACCAGTCAAGGTATCAGTCCTGAATACATATATTTTATGGGATTTTCTCAGGGAGCTTGCCTTACGTTGGAGTATGTGGCGCGCAATGCCCAAAAATATGGCGGTGTTGCAGCCTTTACAGGTGGACTTATTGGGGATACAATAAAGGAGGAAAATTACTCCGGTGATTTTGATGGGACGCCAATCTTTATCGGCACCGGAAATCCCGATCCGCATGTGCCGATAGCACGTGTAAAAGAAAGCGTTGCTATTTTGGAGAAAATGAATGCAGGGGTCATCCTCAAAGTATATGATGGTCGGCCCCACACTATTTCTCAAGACGAGATTGAGGAGGCGAATCGAGTGGTTCTTGCCTGAGATTTGAGAGGTGGGAGAGTGAGATTTGTGAGATATTCAGTCCTATAGGGAAAAATTGAAATATTAACTCATAACTGGAACCCATGGAATTATTAGACAAAATATACCAAGCAAGAGAGCGCATAAAAGGTGTAGCACTCCATACTTCCTTAATGTTGAACGAAAACTTGAGCGAGGAATTTTCGTCCCGGATTTATTTGAAACGGGAGGATTTACAGCCTGTCCGTTCCTATAAGTTAAGAGGGGCTTACAACAAGATGGTATCACTTTCCCAAGAAGAAAAATCAAGAGGAGTGGTTTGTGCCAGTGCTGGAAATCATGCACAAGGAGTTGCCTATGCCTGTAATAAATTGAACATCAAGGGAACCATATTCATGCCGGTAACAACCCCTCCCCAAAAAATACAGCAGGCCAAACTCTTTGGCAAAGATAAGGTAGAGGTGGTTTTAAAAGGTGACACCTTTGACGAAGCCTCGGAAAAAGCACATCAGTTTTGCAAAGAAGTTGGAGCTGTGTTTATCCATCCTTTTGACGATGAATTGGTAATTGCCGGACAGGGAACAATTGGTCTGGAATTATTGGAGGACGCCACATCGACCATTGACTATGTGTTTGTGCCAATTGGTGGTGGGGGAGTGGCGGCAGGAATTATCACCGTTTTTAAACAATTGAGTCCGGAAACCAAAATCATTGGAGTAGAACCTAATGGAGCACCTTCAATGAAAACTTCTATTGAAATGGGTGAGAATACCCCCTTGGAGCACATTGATAATTTTGTCGATGGTGCTGCCGTAGCACGAGTAGGCGATCAAACCTTTGAAATTTGCAAAACGGGTCTGGAAGATATTATTCTCGTTCCCGAAGGAAAGGTTTGTACAACCATATTGCGTATGTATAATGAAGAAGCTATCGTGGTGGAACCCGCTGGTGCATTGACAATTTCTGCACTCGATTTTTACAAGGAAAAAATTAAGGATAAAAACGTAGTCTGCGTTGTCAGCGGTAGTAACAACGACATTACACGGATGCAAGAAATAAAAGAACGATCGTTACTGTACGAAGGATTGAAACATTATTTTCTCGTTCAATTTCCTCAGCGACCAGGAGTATTTCGGGATTTTGTAAATCATGTATTGGGTCCGGATGACGACATTGTTTATTTCCAATATACAAAAAAGAACAATCGCGAAAGTGGCCCTGCGGTAGTGGGAATTGAATTGAAAGACCCCAATGATTTGGGCAGGATAGAACAGGAGTTGAACCGACGAAAATTCGTTTATGAATATTTGAATGAGAACACGGATTTCTTCATCATTCCTGTTTCTTAACTGAAAATGAATCTTTAGAATAGCAATGAGAGATCAAGTAACAATAAACAATAGTGGAGTGGTGTTCGGGGGCTCAATAGTTAGTGTCTGTAAACAGAGCGATTTAACATATTGCTTTTTTGCAAATTTACCATTCTTGCCCCAGCATATCTAAAAGCGTTTGAAACATAAATACCTATGAAAATCAGGGGCTACGTTGATCTTTCTTTACGCTTACAGTTCTATTGGGGCTCGAATAACCGAAGATCCAGCCACACGCTTGAATGCACCCTTATCTCCTTCCTGAAATTTATTAAGCATCTATTTCGGTTTTATTCGCTAAATTACGGGCCTAATCACCCAACTGCGGTCGCATAGACTTTGGACATAAAATCAACTCACAACAAAAATGAGAAACCTACTTTTAATTTTACTGACCTTCTCTTTAATTTCCTGTAATCAGCATACCGACAACACGGCAGATTTGCAAAACCGAATTGACAGTTTGGAAAACAAACTTGGAAAAACCTATAAACCCGGTTTTGGGGATTTTATGAGTAGTATCCAAACGCATCATGCGAAACTTTGGTTTGCCGGACAAAACGAAAATTGGGACCTCGCCGATTTCGAAATACACGAGCTTGAAGAGGCGATTGAAGATATTCAGACCTACCACGCCGGACGAAAAGAAACGGAATTGATTGAAATGATAATTCCTGCATTGGACAATGTTGAGGATGCTGTAGAAAAAAAAGACCTTGTTTTATTTGAAAAAAATTACCGCTCCCTGACAAATACCTGCAACACCTGCCATCAACAAACTGATCACGGTTTTGTTGTAATTAAAATACCTGAAAGCTTACCCTATACCAATCAGGACTTTGAGCCCCTAAAATAAAATACTCTTGTTTTATCGCAAGCTTCATATAAGTAAAGAAAAGAGCACACTATCTAATGAGCAACAAGTTGCAAGTAGAGTTTCGAAATAAGCTTAATACCCCAAAAATCCGTAGGATTGAGCAGATTCTGAAAAGAAAAACAGGTGTCAGTTATGTGGCCGTCACCCCCTCAGGAATCATTCAAGTGGAATGGGATGCCAATCAGACCACTAAACCCGAAATCATTGAGTCCATCAAAAATCTCGGATTGCAAATTTCCAATGAAGATACCAGTACAGAGCCTTCACATCATGATACAAGTGATCACAACCCCGATGATCTTCAAATTTTGGGCGAAAACACCGAATTGTATTTTGCGATAACCAGTGGGGTGTTTTGGGTACTGGGAGTTGTGCTATCGTTCGTAACCGGCATTTCTGAAAATATTCCCACAACTCTATTTATCATAGGCGCTGTTTTTGGTGGAACTTTCACCTTTCTCACCGCGGGCAGAGGATTATTGAAAGGAGAATTTCAAATAGATTTTTTGATGCTATTTGCGGCCATTGGCGCAGCCATTCTAGGCAAGTGGGGAGAAAGTGCCTTGCTTCTCTTCTTGTTTAGCCTTGGGCATGCCTTGGAGCGTTATGCCATGAAGCGCGCTCGGAAATCCATTTCGGCTCTATCCGACCTCGCACCTCCGACGGCTCTAATAAAACAAAATGGCGAACTGAAGGAAATACATATCGAAGAACTAAAAGTTGGCGATATCATAGTCGTAAAACCAAATTCAACAATAGCCGCCGATGGCGTTGTTGCAAAAGGATCTAGCCCCGTAAACCAGGCCTCGATTACAGGCGAAAGTATGCCTGCTACGAAACACCCAAATCCCAACTGGGAAAATGAAAATGAAATCACTAAACTTCTTCCCGAGCACCGGGTTTTTGCTGGAACATTAAACGGCAACGGCGCCCTGGAGGTTAAAGTTTTAAAAGAAGCAAAGGACAGTACGCTTGCTCGATTGATTTATTTGGTAAAGGAGGCCGAAACCCAAAAATCGCCAACCCAACACCTCACGGACAATTTTGAAAAATACTATGTCCCCTCGGTCTTAATTGTAATCATTGTTTTATTGTTCGCTTTCGTGGCAATCGACGAAACTTTCGAACAGAGTTTCTACAGAGCCATGTCTGTGCTGATTGCCGCTTCCCCGTGTGCCCTGGCCATTTCCACGCCAAGCGCTGTTTTGGCTGGAATTGCGCGATCCGCGCGTCAAGGTGTATTGATTAAAGGGGGGCGGCCGTTGGAGGACCTCGGAACCGTGAGTGCCATTGCTTTTGACAAAACAGGCACCTTAACCGAAGGAAGACCAAGATTGACCAACGCCATTCCATTTGGAACAAATACAAAAGAACATTTATTAAAAGTTTCAATTGCAGTAGAAGCCCTGAGTGACCACCCTTTGGCCGCTGCTATTGTTGCGGGCGGGATAAAGGAATTGGGGGATATCGACATTCCAAAAGCCGAAAATTTAAAGGCATTGATCGCCAGAGGTATTCAGGCAGATTGGGAGGAAAGCGTGGTTCATATTGGCAACAGGCGGCTTTTTGAAGAATTGACAGGCGCAGAAGTTCCAGCAGAGATAGATGGGCAGATGTCCCAACTCGAGGCAGATGGACACACTGCCATGATTGTGCATCAAGGTGAGGAATATTTGGGCATTATTTCCGCAATGGACGTTGCCCGCCCCGAAGCTATTTCAACCTTGGCTGCGCTGAAAAAAATGGGCATAGAGCGGATGGTTATGCTTACCGGAGACAATCAATTGGTGGCCAATGCAATTGCTGCAACCATAGGAATAACCGACCCTTTGGGTAGCTTACTTCCAGAAGATAAGGTAAAGGCTATAGAAAAATTAAAGGAAGAGGAAGCTGGGGTGGCAATGGTTGGAGATGGCGTAAACGATGCGCCTGCCATGGCAAAAAGCACGGTTGGCATTGCAATGGGAGCCGCAGGATCTGACGTTGCTTTGGAAACTGCGGATATTGCCTTGATGGCCGATAAACTCAGCAATCTTCCGTTTGCAATTGGTTTAAGCAGAAGAGCAAAACTCATCATAAAACAAAACTTGGTCATCAGCTTGGGTATGGTAGCCATCTTGGTGCCACTGACCCTGATGGGAACCATAGCAATTGGACCTGCAGTTGTTTTCCACGAAGGCTCTACCGTGGTTGTGGTTCTGAATGCATTGAGGTTGTTGAAGTATGATATGAAGATATGATGGTGCAGAAAGTTCTTTTTCGCATCTCCATTAGGTTAATTTATCCTTAAGCCACAATACAATCTTTCTAAAATCCGATATATTAATATTTCTTAAGAATTTAACCCTACTATGAAATCTAGAAAATTATTGATGATCCCGGGACCCATAGAGTTTGAAAATGAGGTCATGCAGCGAATGGCAGTACCCACTCCGAGCCACGTTGATCCTGATTTTATAAATGTTTTTGGAAATAGTCTAAACCTATTGAAGGAAGTTTGTCAAAGCTCCGCTGGCCAAGCTTTCATAGTTGCCGGAACTGGAACCCTCGCCATGGACATGGCCGCGGCAAACCTCATTGAAACCGGTGATAAAGCCTTGGTGATTTCTACGGGATACTTCGGTCTGCGCTTTGCCGAAATCCTCAAGCGATATGGTGCCGAAGTAGATATTCTTGAAGCTGAAGTGGGCGACATTGTCCCCATGGAAATTATCGAGCAACACCTTAAATCTAAAGCCTATAAACTATTGACACTTACCCATGTCGATACTTCCACAGCCGTATTAAACGATGCAAAATGCATAGGTGCTTTGGGAAAAAAGTATAACGTATTGTCGGTTTTGGATGGCGTTTGCTCGGTTGCTGGCGAAGAAATCAGGCAAGAGAAATGGGGAATAGACTTAGTGGTCACCGCCTCACAAAAGGCAGTAGGCGTTCCTCCGGGCCTCGCCCTTTTGGTCGCTTCCGAACATGCGATCAAAGTGTTTAAAGATCGTAAAAGTCCGGTGGCCAATTATTATGCCGATTGGGCGAATTGGCTGCCGATAATGAAAGCTTATGAAAATCGGCAAGCCTCCTATTTTGGCACTCCGCCAGTGAATCTTATTATGGCATTGGAAAAGAGCTTGCAATTGATTCTGGAAGAGGGATTGGAAAATCGCTTCAACCGTCATAAGCGAGTTGGAAAAGCCATGCGAGCTGCCCTGAAAGCTTTAGGGCTGGAATTAGTGTCAAAAAACGAAGCCATATCTTCAAATGCCTTATCGGCACCGTATTATCCCAGTGACATAGATGCTTCCACCTTCCTCAAGTCAATAAGTGAGGATGGTATAGTATTGGCAGGAGGTCTACTGCCTGAGTCAAAGAGCAAATATTTTAGGATCGGCCATATGGGTTCCGTAAACAAAGCGGATTTGCTGGCAACCATTGGAGCTATTGAATCGGTGTTGAAGCACAGTGGCTCCCCCTGCGAGTTAGGAGTGGGAACCGCCGAAATATTAAAGCATTTCTAATTATAGGAAAGGGTTTGTTTGACCCAGCACGGCATAAGTTTATGGCAAATCAGTCAAAAGGACAGGGAATGGGTCAAGGAGAAAATGAGACTTAGAATTAAATTTCAGTGAGAGATTTCAAAATATATAGAAAAAGAAGAAAAATAAAAAAGGAAAACAATGGAAAACAAAATGAAAGTAGAAATATGGAGCGATGTAATGTGCCCATTTTGCTATATCGGAAAAAGGAACTTTGAGACGGCTCTTGAACAATTCGTAGACAAAGATCATATTGAAGTAATTTGGAAAAGTTATCAACTCGACCCTTCAATTCCTGAAGTAGCAACTGACAGCTATGAAGATTATCTTGTGGAACACAAAAAAATGAGTCCGCAACAAGTAAGGGGAATGCTGGCAAATGTTACCCAGGCTGCGAAGGATGTTGAATTGGAATACAATTTTGACAAGGCGGTAATGGTCAATTCATTAAACGCCCACAAGCTGATACAGTTTGCCAAAACAAAAGGTCTGGGAGACGAGGCTGAAGAGAGATTGTTTCTCGCTTTTTTCACTGAAGGAAAAAACATCGCCGATGTAGGCACCTTGGTTCAATTGGCGAAGGAAATCGGATTGGATGAAATTGAAGTTAAAACAGCATTTACAGATGAAAAATACGCCTCACTTGTAAAACAAGATATTCAGGAAGCCCAGCAATTGGGAGTTCGGGGTGTTCCCTTCTTCGTACTTGACAGAAAATATGGAGTTTCAGGCGCACAGCCACCTCAAGCCTTTTCACAAAACTTAGAGGTTGCCTTTGCGGAATGGAGAAAACAAAACCCTGAAACCAAATTGCAAGTTACAAAAGGGCAAAGTTGTTCTCCAGATGGGATTTGTGAATAGGAAAGTCAAAAGACTATTTCTCCCGAATCAATGAAGACCTTGTGGAAAGCAGAAATAGGATTTGTTATTGCTCTAACTGCTGAGCGGATACTGTTAAATATATTCGAAATACTAAAAAACCTCCCGAGAAATAGAGGTTTTTTTATTATATTGAAATTGACAAATGCCAACCCGTACAAACTCAATTATTATTCGCCATCGGATCCAATTTCACCAATGTCGGGAAGAAAACAAGAGATTTTGTAGATGTTGCTTTAGGTCCCGATGACGATATTGTTTATTTCGTATATATCTGAAACTTTCGTTTGTCTTGGACATTGATATAAATAGAGAGAAAAAATGGAGAATAAATGGCCTGAATTATCCTACGAAAATGGAAAAGATACCTACGCCACCCTACATATGTGGACGCAAATTGTGGGAAAAATAAAATTAGCTCTTGTCCCATGGATCAACCATTCTTGGCATATTACCCAGCATCTTACCCCTAGGGGCCTTTCCACCTTTGAAATGCCTTATAAAAACAAGAATTTCCAAATTGATTTCGATTTTATTGACCATAAATTAAAGGTTATAACCAGTGAAGGAGAATATCGGGATTTTGATCTTGAAGGTATTTCTGTTGCCGATTTTTATCAAAAGATATTCGACTTACTCAAGGACTTGGACATCGATATAAAAATATACACCACACCTGTTGAAATGGAAAACCCAATTCCATTTGAAGAGGATACTGTGAACGCCACTTACGATAAAGCACAAGCTACCGCATTGCATCAGGCATTATTAAAAATGCAAAATGTCCTCATCCATATCCGTTGCAATTTTACTGGTAAATGCAGTCCGGTGCATTTTTTCTGGGGAAGCTTTGATCTGGCAGTATCAAGATTTTCAGGGCGAAGGGCCCCAAAACATCCGGGAGGCATTCCTCATCTTCCAGATTGGGTGGCAGAAGAAGCATATTCACATGAAGTTGCAAGCTTCGGATTTTGGCCGGGCAGTGAGGCATTGCCCGAGGCCGCCTTCTACGCCTATTTGTATCCCGCACCTGAAGGTTATAATGAGGCAGAAATGGAACCTAAAGAAGCTTATTTTCATGAAACCCTAAGAGAATTTATACTTCCTTACAGTGCCGTTCAAAAGTCTGCCAATCCTGAAGGCATGCTGATGGAATTTCTAAATAGCACCTATGAAGCGGCTGCAACCTTGGCAAATTGGGATAGAGAAGCACTAGAAAATTAAACCGTAATTCAGATCACCAGAATTTATAACGATTCTAATGGAGATAGTCAATTTGAAGACATTGAAATGCCATTGGATGATGGTGAAATTGGGTTTCTGAAATTCAGTTAGCGGGTGGTGTAGAAATGGCCTTGTTGTTCTTTGGGATAGGATCTTTGATTTCTGTATTGTTGGCCATAAAGTATACCGATAAACACTTGAGATTGTTGACCATTTCAATGTTTGTCTTGATAATTATCTCTATGGTTATTTTTCTAATGTTCGGAAGCACAACTGGAATGGGACATTTCGCTTTCTTTTTATGGGGAGTTTCCTTTGGTCCATTAGTAACCTTGTTGCAAGCTGCCGTAAGCCGACAGGTAGAAACTGCCAAAGACGTGGTTACATCGGTTCAGTCTTCGGTCTTCAACTTATCAATTATGATTGCATCATCCGCTGCGGGACTGTTGCTCGGAATTTACTCCCCAATGAGTTTGGTGTACCTGGCCATTGCTTTATCCATACCGGGAATAATTATTTCATTTTTTGCTGGAAAGGCTTTGGGTTGATTTTACCCAAGATAGATTTTAAATTTCATGGAGGCGAAAACGTTGCACCGTATCCTTATGGAATTTTCAAAAGTTTGGTCTTTGTTTCTATATTGTTGCCTAAAGCTCAATTTATTACCTTCCAAAGGCGTTCCTAAAATATGGAATTTCCACTTTGCAAATCTGGGGGATTACCCATATCTGGATATTTCCACTCAGGGAAGACGTTCTTTATAGTATGTATTAAGCCATTGAAGTTATCAATTGCGCGGAAAAAATCTAATAGTTAAATGAATTTTACGTAAGCGGATTATGGCATTTTTACCTTAAGTTTGCGCCCTATAAATAAAATAAACTTAACTATAAAATGATGAAAAAACTATCCCCTAACAGGCTTTTAAGTCTTCTGATGATTACACTTCTTTTTTCCGGAGTGACAGTGCACGCAACAAATGGACACGACCAAGGAAATCTTCTTAGCGAAATTCCATGTGATGAAAAAATCGTGATTGAATGCGATACAGTTTATACCGCAGATCTGGTTCCAAGTGCAGGGTATTGGACTAATTATACAAATGTTCCTTATAACTATACCGGATCGGAACAAGTATTCGAATTTACGGCTACTGCTTCAGGTCTTCATATTATGGATTTGGATCAGGGAGAAGGTGATGCAGACTTTATGATTATGTATGCATGCGGAAATATGGCAGGAAATGTCACTGGTTTCTATTGGACCGGAGAGCATTCGGAATATATAGATCTAATGGAAGGAATCACTTATTATATTATTGCTGATTTGTATGAAACAAGCGGTCCTACTACCGTAAGCATTAAGGTAAATTGCCTGGGAGATGTCGTTATTCCAGAACCGGATTTTGATTGCTTCCAAGGCTTGGGTATCGCCCCAAGCGTTGACGCGGCATTTAATTTAGACCCGCGTAATCCAAATACATTTGTAGCCAATGATTTTACGGTTGAGGAAAATACAACTTTTGCACTTCAGCAAATCTCACTTAGTACGAATCAGGTTCAAGTTCCAGACCACGGTGTTTTCAATATTAGAGAAAACAACAATGGGCGACCGGGAGATGTAATTGAGGTAATTGAAGCTGATGTAACATCTGCTATAGCCTACGCAGCGCTGTTTGACGAACCTGTGTATCACGTGGTATTCGACTTGACTGAAACGGTTGTTTTTACTGAAGGAATTTATTGGTTGGAGCCAAAAATTACAACTCCTAACCCTTCTACTGTATGGTGGGCAGCCACGGAAAATGGGACAGATGGCGCAATAACGATGTTGTCGGAAGATGGAGGTACTACGTGGATGCCACTGGAGGCGGAATCCATTTTTTTCGTAGCAGGAGAATGTGAAACCTTGGGAGTCTCTGATTTAACATCAGTTGATTTTGATTACTTCCCTAATCCGGTAAGCGATGTGTTAACCATTCAATCAAAAGAAACTGTAGAGGCGATCGCTGTTTATAATCTGATGGGTCAAAAAGTTCTAGAGTCAAGCACAATTTCACAAGGAAAAATAGATTTGAGCACTCTGAATCCGGGAATCTATTTGGTGAAAGCAACTTTTGAGGGCGGACAAACTGAAACTCTCAAAGTTGTAAAGAAATAATATAAATAAATTAGATTTCTTATAGTTAATAAGCCGTCCCATCACGAAAAATGGGACGGCTTTTTTGTTTGCTATGTTTTTATCTATATGGTTAATGGCACTCTTAGCTCCAGTGATGCGGTACCGTCATTCCAGTTTTACAGAAGCAACCAACTTGAGCGTCTTTCCGCTTATGGAATCCAGCCATTTTAGTTGTTCCCACACCAAATGGGTTTCTTGTAGCTTGCGAACATTTTTTTTATCCTCCGACGTCAAATTCTTAATATTCAACGAGCTGAAATTGGGTAGCATTTTCTTAAAAGGAACGTCATGGGTGGAAGAGCCGCTCACCTCTTCACATCTATGGTATTTTAAACATTGTAGCACCATCTCTAAGTTGGCATCAATTTTTTCGGTGGCATTCTTAAAATCTTCGGAAGCCTCCGTAGTTTTATAATTCTTCATATAAGTACTTATAGTCGCCAATGATGTTAAAAGCGTGTGGTTCAATACCACTAATTCGTAAACTTTGTCCATTTCCTTTTGCTTGGACTTGGGTTCCTGGGTCATGCGCTGAAAAGCAGAATTCAAATTTGAGGTTTCTAAAAATGCCTCTTTCCGAGCTATATTTAGAGAGGTAGGAATGTTTCCCTTTAACTGGTAATAATCGGTAATTTTATGAAGGAAATCCTTGTTTGCCTTCACACTTTTTTCGATGCTTTCCTTGATTCCGGCCGATTCCCAAGTGGGCCAAAGCCATCGCATGGCCACATAGGAAAGCCCAGCTCCAACAAGCGTATCCAAGATTCGGAATTGTATTAGGTTTAATACATCTGGACTGAGAATACCATAAATAAAGACAGCACTCAGGGTGATAAAAGTGGCCGAAGCCTTATAGTTTTTTTGTACCAAGGAAATCGCTATGACCAACGAAACCACACCTAAGATACCATAAACGTAAACATCCTGGATCAGAAATAACATCCCAAAAGCAATGGCACCGCCAATAAGAGTACCAATCAAACGATCCTTGGCCCGATTCCTTGTCAGACCGTAGCTGGGTCGCATGATTACGATTATAATCAACAATATGGAGAATGGATTCTGAAATTCGAAGATTGAGCCCAGTGCATATCCAATCATAACGGTTGTCGCCAGCCGAAGAGAATGTCTAAATATCGGCGATTTAAAGCTGAAGTTTTCCAGCAATAGTTTTGGATCGTAATCTTGGATTTCTATAAAGCGTTTTGCCTTTTTTCGATCGATGAACTCAATTTCAGCTATATCAGGATCGCCCAGAAGCCATTTTATCCTTTTTATCTTTTCGAACTGATTCTTCTGATATTCCAGAAAATTCTGAAGCATTATATATTCTTCATAATATAAACTCTCACGTAAGGAATCTATGCTTCGGTTTATATTCTCGAAACACGTACGTAGGGTCTTGTTCTTAGGAAGTTTTCTTTTGTTGCTTCCCGCATCCGAAATCATCCGCAATTGATATGACATTTCAAAAATCAATTTCTGGAAATCTTGCGTGTACTGTGGATGGTCCTTGAGCAAGGTATCCATCCGGTCGTAATCCACAGGATTGGCCACGGCTGCTTCCAGCATCTCTATCAACTGCTCAAATACCAATAATCGCTTGTCCTGATAGTGGGAGCTCCCAGAAGTCTTTCGGGAGAGAATCAGGATTTCCCGAAGAGTTTCGTGGTTTTCGGTAAGTTCACTTTGTAGTTTTAGCAACTCAGACTGTAATTTTTCCCGGTCCTCCACAGGGTTCACCAGTTTGCCGCGGATTTCTATAAATTCCGAGGTGAGCAAAAATGTTTCGGATAGAAATTCCTCCGTCTCCGCCTTGGGATTTATGCGGTACCAAATTATGGAAAGAACGAAATACCAAAGTCCACCCAGACCCACCAATAAAGCGTATTGATATATTTCGAGAGGTTGTAAGTCCAATGCAAAACTGAGTGCCAAAGCCATAAGTCCCGAAAAACTGACCAAGGAAGCCCGAAACCCATAAACCGATATATAGGCAATGGCAAAAGTGAGCAACCCCAAAATGGGAAGTAACAGCCAAAGTTCAAAATTCAAGTAGCCTTTTATAAGGCTCACAATCATTACCAGGGCGGCGGAAATAAGAATGCCTATTTTTTTATGTCGGAAACTTCCCGATACGTCGCTGGGCGAACTCCAAAAGGCACCAAAGCTGATGGCCATTCCAATCTCAAAATACCCGAGCTGGGTGCCGATTACGGCAGGCAGTGTTACTGCAATACCAACTCGGATGGCCCTGTAAAAACTGATGCTTTTCAAGAACTGCAGCAGTTCCTTAAGATTTTCTGAAATGAAATTTGTAACCGTATTCAATGCTTAAATTTTCATTTGCTAATATAGGTTTTATCCAAAAAATTGACCCTTATAAAGCAGGGGATAGCATGAATCTTTTAATATCTTCCAAAAATATATTTTTGCACAGTGGGATAAGACATACATATTCATACCGAAATTAAATCTTAGTTTTGCCGAATCTGATTTCAAAGAATAAAAAAATAATGAGCCTTTCCATTTTTATTATGACCGCAGTTTTGCTGCTGACACTTTTTTCTCCTTTTGGTGTTTATTACGGCGTACAACAAGCGAAGAAAAATGAGTATAAAACCCATAGGAAAATTCAAAACATCATCTATTTTATTTGTGTTCTTGGAGTTTTGGCTTTGGAAGTGCTGATTCGTTATTCCGGCGGATCGGGAAGTTTGGCCTCGAATAGTGAATACTATGGAACTAATTTCTTCACCATTACTTTGGTGTCGCATATCGTCGTCGCTGTGCTTACTTATTTGCTATGGACCATTCTCATCATAATTTCCAACCTAAAATTCCGAAAAAGCCTGCCTGGAAAATTCTCAAAAACTCATAAAAAATTAGGATATATTATTTTTGGAGGATTGGTTTATACGGCAATTTCAGCTTTGGCGGTTTACTTGATGAGTTTAAACTTGGTTTAATGAATTGATATTGCGTGTTTTAAATAGGTTGAAATTAAAATCAAATGTAATTTTTCAAACAATATATTTTTTTGTCAAATATTTATCTACATTTACCGCGCAATCAAAAGCAACTATGAACAATCAAAATATTATTCCTTCAATTAGTATTGCAATTGTGATTATCACAACGGCTGAGGGAATGCTATAAAATATATTCAAAATATTTAAAAAGCCTCCCGAGAAATCAGGAGGCTTTTTTTATTACGTTAAGATCGAGAAATGAAAACAAATACCAACATAATTATTATCAGTACAATAGCGTCCTAAACGATTAAAAAAGAGAAAGGAGTTTTGTTCCGCAAAGTTACCTTTGTGGTGCAAACACAAAACAAACCTTTCTCCTATGACAAATATAACATTGTTCTCGTAAATCATTACTAAGCTCGATCGTCCCCTTTTCAATAAACTGGTCAAAGAAAAGCAAACCGACAAACACCAAAAAGGCTACAACAGTTGGACCCATTTGGTCTCAATGCTTTTTTGCCAGTTCGCCAAGAGCCAGTCTGTACGCGACATAAGCAACGGTCTGCGCTCTGCCACGGGCAACCTGAACCATCTGGGCGTTGAAAGAGCCCCGTCAAAATCTACCATCAGCTACCAGAACAAAGTCCGCAACTGGGAGGTTTTTAAGGATTATTACTTCTCGCTGTTGAAAAGTCTTGGACAGCAGGCTGCCACTAAGCGGGTGAGATTCCGGATAAAGTCCAAGATATTCCTGTTGGACTCCACCACCATAAGCCTTTGCTTGAGCTTGTTCGACTGGGCCAAGTACAAGACCGCAAAAGGGGCGGTGAAAATGCACACCTTGCTCGACTATGACGGGAACCTGCCAGCTTACGTGAACATCTCCGATGGGAAGACCGCTGACAACAAAGGAGCCTACGAGATTCCCCTGGTCAAAAGAAGTGTCATTGTGGCCGACCGTTTTTACAATGATTTTTCCCTGCTGAATGTCTTGGACAGCAACGAGGTGTTTTTCGTGATCAGGCACAAGGAGAACATCCAATTTCACACGGTAAAGGAAAACGATCTTCCCGAGGATCGGCACCAACACGTTCTGTTGGACGAGATTATCCAATTCACGGGCATTGAATCCAAAAAGAAATATCCGAAAAAGCTGAGAAGGGTCGTAGTGTGGGACGATAAGAACCAGCAAAAAATAGAGCTGGTTACCAACCAAATGTCTTGGACAGCAAACACGATAAGCGAACTTTACAGGGCACGCTGGGACATCGAAATATTTTTCAGGGACATCAAACAACTCCTGCACATAAAATCGTTCATAGGCACCAGCCAAAATGCGGTGATGATACAAATATGGACAGCGTTGATAACCATATTGGTGTTGAAAGCACTCAAGGCAATGGCAAAATACAATTGGTACTTGTCTAATTTGGTGGCCTTTATCAGATTGAATCTCTTTGTGAAAGTAGACCTCCAAAAATGGCTTGACAAACCGTTCGACGAGCATCCGCCGCCAAAGGAAAAAGTGGTGCAGGGGGTCTTATTTTAAAAAATGAGGAAAAACGGTCGGGAAACCAGTAAAAGCGTTAAATTTAAATCCTTCGAAAAACGTTTAGGACAGGATTGATTTTCAAATATAACTTAAAACAATTTCTTATAGTAGAAAGATATTTCGTAAGACTTAAGATTGAATTCCCAAAACAAATTTTAGAAAGAGAAACCGAAAAACCCAATAAAAAACTG
>JACDJA010000085.1_pt1 | contig 132391 bp, 108 predicted proteins | sample 7449241 | NCBI WGS metagenome assembly JACDJA01 (sample SAMN14253289, study PRJNA609438) | sludge metagenome | isolation source: initial anaerobic sludge | collected 2018-12-20 | reverse complement strand
GACGGCGCCATTCGCGCCGCCTACGCCAGCGGCAGCTACACCTTGAAGGCAATAGGCGAGCATTTCGGCCTGCACTATGCAACGGTAAGTCGCATCGCTCGGAGCGGCATGTGGCAAAACAAGACCTGACCCCAGGGCTTCGGGGCTATGACCCCAGGGCTTCGCCACTTTCGATGCATGGTTTCGCAGCCTGCGTGACATTCGCGCCAGGGCTCGAATTGCGGCACGACTTGATCGCATGGCCGATGGAAATTTTGGTGACGTCAAACCGGTGGGTCAAGGCGTCAGCGAGCTGCGGATCGATCACGGACCCGGTTACCGGGTGCACTTCATGCAGCATGGCTCGGTGCTTGTGGTGGTGCTCGCCGGTGGCGACAAACGCACCCAGCCCGCCGATATCAAGCTGGCCCGTCGCATTGCGACTGATTGGGAGTGTGAATCATGAAAGGCGTGCGAGAAACCTTTACCCATTACGACACGGCCGGCTACCTCAAGACCGAGGCGGACATCGCGGCCTATCTCGAAGCCTGCGCCGAGGAAGCCCCCAATGATGCGGCCTTCATGCTCAAGGCATTGGGCACGGTCGCGCGGGCGCGCAACATGAGCCAACTGGCCGAGCAGACCGGCATGACGCGGGCTGGCCTTTACAAGGCGCTCTCTGGCGAGGGCAATCCCAGTCTGGCCAACACCATGAAGGTGGCCAAGGCCTTGGGCTATCGGCTTGCGCTGGTGCCGGACCGGGATTGATTGCTCAACCCGGGGGCAAGGTCAGACACGAAATTGAACGGACGGCGTTCGATCCAAAACAGAAGTTGCAACAATTCGACTTGCCCCTTCAGGCTTGTCTTAGACTACGATCTGATGAAGCGAAAACGCGTTACCCCCCTACGTGACGACCACGTCAAACCCGGGCACTGCTCAAGCGAGTTGCGCTCCCGAATCCTGGGTGATGCGCCGTATTTCCGTGAGTTGTCGGTGCGGGCACTCGACGCTGTAAACAGCCGCTTTCGAGCGCTCGACTTTCCTGCTGGGGCCGCGCTCTACCACGAAAGCGAGCCGGCAGACACGCTGTTTCTGGTCGCCCACGGCAAGGTCAAGCTGCTCCGTCACAGCATCTCGGGTGATGAGGTGGTACTTGACCTGTTGGCGCAGGGTGACCTGTTCGGTGGCCTGGCCATACTCGGCCAGCGCCGCTATCCGCAGTCCGCAATCGCCCAGACCGATTGTTGCGTGCTGGCGATCACGATGATGGATTTCCAGCATCTGCTGAGGACCTACCCCTCGGTGGCATTGACGGTACTCAATGCCGTAGCCCGCGACCTCGAGGCCGCGCACGAGACGATCCATGCGATCAGCACCATGCCCGTGGAGGCGCGAATCGCCTTGTTGCTGCTGCGTCTCGCGGATCGGCTGGGTGAGGCCGAACGTGACGGCATCCTCATCCAGTCACCGCTGTCGCAACAGGACCTGGCGGCCATGGTCGCGACGACTGCAGAAACGGTAAGTCGGGTTATTTCCGGGCTGCGACGCAGCGGCCATGTCGAGACCGGACGGCAATGGATACGCATCCGCGATCGTGCCGCACTGGCACGCCTTGCCGGCGAGGGCCAAGCCTACGATTGACCCGGGCGCTTCATGCAGTCCAGGGCTGTCTTCATTGTTCCCGGATGCGCCTTGAGACGCCCAGCAACTCGTCCCGCCGCAAGTTTCCAACTCACCGAAATTTTGTGGAGCAACTTGTTCCGGCTCATGTAACCAACCGCACGCACCGCCTACTCTGATCCTGCCCTGATAACACAAATAGGAGATCGGAGATGAAAACCCTGCTGCGTAGCGATGAGCTGACCTGCCCTTCGTGCATTCCCAAGATCGAGAAGGCCCTGGGCCGCCTTGAAGGCGTCACAGGTGCCACGGTGCATTTCAACACCGGCCGGATCGAGGTCGAGCACGACGCCGACCGCGTTGACACCGAGCGGCTGCGCAAGGCCGTGCGTGAAGTCGGCTATGACACCCGCGTCAGTGCATTTTGAGACGGCAAGCTGCCGGGCGGGCCTTGTACCCGCCCGGCCACCCCACGATGAGGTGACGGGTCATGCATTTTACCAATATATTGAATGAAGGGCGCCGCCGGTGGCGTTCGCCGGCTTACCGGCGCGGCGCAGTGACTGTGGTCGCCGGCGTGGCGAGTCTTGGCGGTGTTCTCAGCTACCTTCTGGGTGGTCCAATCGGGCTCACCAATACGCTGTGGCTTGCCGCCGCCGCCGTAGCCGGCAGCGAGATAGCGCTGCGGGCGGCCGCCGCGCTACGTGCACGGACCATCAGCATCGAACTGCTGGTCACCATTGCGGCGGTGGGTGCCGTTTTCATCGGCGAATACTGGGAATCGGCCGCGGTAACCTTCCTGTTCGTGTTGGGCGGCTACCTGGAAGCACGCACCCTGGGGCGCACTCGTTCCGCGCTCAAGGACCTGTTCGCGCTGGCGCCGGCCGAGGTCACGGTGCGGCGTGACGGCAGCGAGATCACGCTGGCCCCGCACGAGGTCATTCCCGGAGAGACGGTAGTGGTTCGTCCAGGCGGTCGCATCGGCGTCGACGGCACGATCCTCAGCGGGCGCGCCGCAATCGACGAAAGCGCGATTACCGGTGAGCCGATGCCGGCCGAAAAGTACGTGGACGACAAGGTGTTTGCAGGCACGGTCAGCCACGACGGCTATCTGGAAATCCGTGCCGAAGGCGTCGGTGCCGATACCACCTTGGCACGCATCATCCGGCGCGTGGAGGAAGCCCAGGAGGCCAAGGCTCCGACCCAGCGCCTGATCGAGCGCTTCGCAAGCTGGTATACCCCCGCAATCATCGTTCTGGCGATCGCCGCCTTTGCGATGACGGGGAACATCGCCCTGGCACTGACCCTGCTCGTCATCGGCTGTCCGGGGGCCCTGGTTATCTCCACGCCGATCTCGGTCATCGCCGGCATTGGCCGGGCCGCTCGGGGTGGAATCCTGATCAAGGGCGGCGAGTATCTGGAAACAGCCGGGCGTATCCGCGCCGTCGCCTTCGACAAGACCGGCACACTGACCGAAGGGCGGCCCGAGGTCATGACAGCCACGCCGCTGGCCGAGATCCCGGCGTTACCGGGCGTGGACGACGAGGCATCGCCGGGCACACGGCTGCTGCACTGGGCTGCGCTGGCCGAGAGCGGCTCGGAACATCCGCTTGGACGCGCGATCGAACGCGCGTTGCCGGAGGGCTACGCGGGGCCCCGCGCACAATCCTTTGAAACGGCGCCGGGTGGCGGTATCAGCGCGCGGTGGCACAAGCAACAGGTCGAAATCGGCCGTCCCGATTGGATCAAGACACGGGTGCGGGAATGGCCTGGGCAGGCGGCCGCGGCGGTCGAGGAGATAACCGCGCGCGGCGAGACGCTGGCAGCCGTCGCCGTTGACGGCATCGTGATCGGCCTGCTCGGATTTGCCGACCGTGTTCGGCCGGGGGCCGCTGCCGCCTTGCAGGCGTTGCGTGCCGCCGGGGTGAAGCGCGTGGTGATGCTCACCGGTGACCACGCCGCCAGTGCCCAGCGTATCGCGCGTGAGGCAGGAATCAACGAGGTACAGGCCGGGCTGCTGCCCGAACAGAAGCTCGAGGCCATTCAGGCGATTCAGCGCGAAAGCGGCCCGACCGCCATGGTGGGCGACGGCATCAACGATGCGCCGGCACTGGCCGCGGCAGATATCGGCATCGCCATGGGCGCGGCCGGGACCGACGTCGCAATCGAGAGCGCGGATATTGCGCTGATGACCGACGATCTGCGCAAGATCCCGGAAGCGATCGCCTTGGCACGGGCCACCGTGAACAACATTCGCCAGAACGTGGTGATCGCGCTCCTGACCGTGGCCGGACTGCTGGCTGGAGTGTTCGCCAACGAGGTACACATGGCCGGTGGCATGTTCATCCACCAGATTTCCGTGCTGGTCGTTGTGGTCAACGGCATGCGGTTGCTGCGCACACCGCGCAAGCGGTGGCAGGACCCGCCAGCCGCGATTCCCCGACCGGCGCGAGCCGTATGACAGCAGAGAAGCTGGAGAGGGTATGGTGCCAAGGCTGCCTGATCGGTGGCACGAGCCGTCTGACCTTGGTGTCAGGGACAATTTCACGGGCGGCCAAGGGCGTTGAAATTGTCTGCGCAGGTACTCGGCGAGCCGGGCGCCCGTCCGGCTCGCCGTGGCAATCAGGGGTTCTTCACGTAGGCGTTCTTGCGCAGGTAGAACCACCAGTTGAGCACCAGGCACAGGGCATAGAATGCTGCGAAGCCGTACATCGCCATTTCCGGTGTGCCGAGCTTGATCTGATCACCGATCACGACCGGTGCGGCAAAGGCTCCGTAGGCGGCGACCGCCGAGGTCCATCCCAGGACCGGCCCGGCCTGCTGGCTGTCGAAGATCGCGCCGATGGAGCGGAAGGTCGAGCCGTTGCCCACGCCGGTGGCGGCGAACAGCACGATGAAAAGCGCGAGGAAGAGGAAGAAATATTCCTCGGGCGTGGCCGAGTGGTAGGCCTTCATCATCACGTAGCCGACCGCCACCGACGCGACCGCCATCACCACCGAGACCCATTGCGTGACGATCGCACCGCCGGTCTTGTCCGAGATCCAGCCGCCGACCGGGCGCGTCAATGCGCCGATGAAGGGGCCGATCCAGGCGTAGGCAAGTACCGGCAGCGCATTCGGATTCGCCTGCGTGTGCGTCATTACGCCGTTCGCGTCGGGCACGTGAATGAAGTCGAAGATGACCTTCATGGACAGCGGCAGCGCCATCGAGAAACCGATGAACGAGCCGAAGGTGACGATGTACAGGGTCGTCATCGCCCAGGTGTGCTTGTTGCGGAAAATCTGGAACTGCTTGGTGACGCCTTCCTTCATCGTGCCGAAGGCGGCGAGCTTCATGACCGTCAGCATCATGATGATGTCCAGCGGGATCGCGACCCAGACGTTGAGCACGCCCAGTCCCGTCGGTGCCGGCAGGTACAGCCAGAGCATGAAAATCGACGGCACGAAGGCGAGTGTGTACAGGTAGGTGATTTTCGAGAACGCGACCAGCGGGTTGCCGGTGTCGGGCGAGATCGTCTTCAGGTTGTTCATGCCGAACCAGCACAGGATCGACAGCGGCACGAGCGACAACACCCAGGCGAAGCCGGCGTTCTGTATCCAGGTCAAGGTGCCGGGCGGAATCTTGCCGAAGATCCAGCCGCTTTCCTTGAGCAGGGTCTCGGGCCTACCGCCAATGGCACCGAAGATGCCCACCGTCATGACCAGCGGAATCACGATCTGCATCGTGGTCACGCCGAAGTTGCCCAGGCCCGCGTTCAGGCCCAGCGCCGTGCCCTGCAACCGCTTCGGGAAAAAGCCGCTGATGTTGGACATCGACGAGGCGAAGTTGCCGCCACCGACACCGCACCACAACGCCATCAGCTGGAACGACCACAACGGCCAGTCCTTGTGCTGCAGCACGATGCCGGTGCCGATCGCCGGTGCGAGCAGCATGGCCGTGGTCAGGAAGATGACGTTGCGCCCGCCCGCGAGGCGAATCAGGAACGACGCGGGGATGCGCATCGTCGCGCCGGCAATGCCGGCGATCGCGGTCAGCGTGAACAGCTCGGCCTGAGTGAACGGAAAACCGAGGTTCAACATCTGCACCGTGATGATGCCCCACATGCCCCAGACCGCGAAGCCGCACAGCAAGGCGGGAATCGAGATCCACAGGTTGCGGTAGGCGACCCGCTTGCCGGTGGTCTCCCAGAACGTGGGATCCTCCGGGCGCCAGTCGTGGATATCGGCGCCGTGTGAGCGCAGGGGTGGCGCGGCGCTGGTGTTTGCGCTTGTGTTCATGGTGTTCCTCGGTTTGTCTCGTTTGACTCAGCCGGCGAGGCCGAAGGGAGGGGGAGTCGCTTTTTTTCTCATTCAGGACTTGCGCACCGCAGTCGCATGCGTCCAGATCAGCGTTGCACGGGCAAGACTGCCCAACAGCATGTAGGTACTAGCAGTCTGTCGGGCTTTGGTTGGCCAGCCTGCGAATCCGCCTGTGCGGTCCATATCCCCGCCGATTCCCGGCCCATGGAACCACCGTGGGCCGGCGAACCGTCGTTGTCTGTCCTCGTACAGCCGAATTCTCGCCTCGACTAGCAAAGCCTGACTGGCTGCCAGGGCGAATGCCGGTGATGTACATCGCTGCGCCAAACATGACCGACGGTACGCCGCCGCCGTGGCCATGCTGTCTCGCATGGGTTCGGGCAGGGTGACAACCTGGTGGCAGGTGGCTTTCGTGGCGTGTGGCCTGTCTGGGCCAGACGGCACGGTGACCAAGCGCAGGATCCAGATCAAATCCTTGCCGGTGCCCTCTTGAGGACCGGCTTGATCCGCATCAGGCACGGGTGCAGTCATTCCAACTCTCCACAAGTGCGTCGGTACAGGGAGATATGTTGATCCCAAGCCGGGCAACGCGATTGACTGAGGTCAAATACCGGACGTGACATACTGTCGCGTTCGGTGGAAGAGCGCATGCAATTTCCTCGGGTCATGGGGCCGGAACGCCAATCTGTGGTGGTGCCCTTGTCGGTTTCCTCCCCCATCGCGTCTGCGTGTTGAACGGCCGGATCGGCATCCGGACCCACCGACCCCTGCCCGGCATCGTGGATACCAACCTCGTGTGGATGCGCCCTTGCCGCGGTCGATGTGCCCGATGATGGAGGCCCGGGCGCCGCGATCAGCCCGATGGCGCGCGCGGCCGCAATGCCAGGCGCAAGACGTTGCGTACCACGCCGACGAATGCGCCGAACCACGCCACCAGTGCAATGACGAAAAACAGCTTCGGCAGCCAGTCCAGGAAGCCGAAGTCCATGGCGCGGGTCAGTTCCAGCGTGCTGGTGGCATACATGCCCAGCGGAAACACGCCGCCCCAGTACAGCGGGTCGTAGCGCAGCGGGAAACGCTTGTAGACGTAGCGCCACACACCCAGCACCAGCAGCATCGGGATCCACCAGGTGCCGGTGGCCCAGTAGAAAATCGTGAAGCCCTTGATGAACGGCCGCACCGACAACAGGAAGGGCGCATCCACCGCGTTGATGCTGAGCAGCGACCCGGCCAGGGTCGAGATCGCCATCGCGCCCATGTTGATCCAGTACGGCGGGGCAAGATCGTCAGGGCGGAACGGGAAGAAGGTGTAGCGATAGAAGATCAGCGACATCATCCAGATGTAGAGCATGCCGCCCCACAACCACATCGACAGCGCAAAGAAATTCATCTCCAGCTTGTACGGCTGCGCGGTGTGTGCCGCCAGCAGTGCACTGAGCACCGCGATCGACTGGGTTGCCACCACCGCCAGCAGCCAGCCGCCGCTGATGCCGCGATCCAGGGTGGGTTTGTTCTCCTTGATGGTGAACGCGGCAAAAATCGAGTAGGTCAGCAGCAGCCACAGCACGATCGCCACGGACCACAGGATCAGGCCGGCGCGGACGTTGTCGGCCTGCAGCAGAAACTGGCTGCCCAGGATGCTGGAGGCGGCCACCATGGTGAAAAAGCCCGGGCCTTGCAGGTGATCGACCAGGTCGCGCGCGAACCGGCGCGGATAGCGGATCAACCGGGCGAGGAAGAGCAGCCAGAGCAGGCAGTAGGCGACCGCGTTGAGCGCGAACAGACCTGCTGCAAGCCGGGGAAAGCCGAGCCGCCAGGCACCGATCGAGACGATGCCGGTAGCCATCACCATGCCGAAATAGGCCGGCGACAGCTCGGCCAGTGCGGAAGACGGCGAGCGTGATACCTGATGCATGGGCGTTTCTCGATAAGGAGTGCCGGGATGGTTGTCGGGATGCCTGGAAACACCATGCTGCATCCGCCGTGCGTGGCCACGCCCCGAGCGGCTGCCACTGGGGCCTGCCGGGTCGCTTCGCGGGGCAGCGCCAACGGGACCCCAGCCCGAGCACGGTGGCCACAGGGTAGGTGCATCGGCGGGCCTGCGAATTGATCACAGTCAAGTCGTGCTGCGGACCGGTCGACCAGGTCACCGGGCACTGTCGCGCCGGGCGGTATCGGTAGCGGTGGAGCGGGGCGCACGGTACCGCCTGCCGAGCGCACACCGGCGAAGACAAGACCGCTATCCCCGGCGCGGTTGGCGAGATCGGCCAGGCACACGCCGCCGTACCGGGTGCCGGCTGGCCACAGGGACGGTCGCGGCCGTGAGGCCGCGGCACCGTGTCGCGGCGGCCTTCAGACCAATAGCGCGGCGGCCTTGATCTGGGCCCACAACGGCATACCCTCGCGCAACTGCAGGCGAACCGCCGACTGGTGCGACACGCGCGCCAGCAGCAGCGCCTTGCCGGCGCGAAGCCGCAGCTGGAGCTGGCCGTTGGGCAACGGCGACAACGATTCCAGCACCGCCGGGACGATGTTCAGCACGCTGGTGTCGGCGTGTGCGCTCAGCGCCACGCTGACGTCGCGCGCCTGCACCCGCAACCGCACGATGGTGCCGGCGCGGTGTGCCGGACCGTGGACGCGCAGGCTGCCGGCCGGTGTATCGAGCAGCAGCATGCCGTGGCCATCGTCTGCCGCCACGCTTGCCTCGATCACCGCCGCCGCATCCTCGCGCAGCGCCAATGGCAGGTCGGGGCGGTTGAGCACCTCCAGCGCCGGGCCGGCCACGCGAACCCGGCCGGCCTCGAGCAGCACCAGGTGATCGGCCAGGCGGGCGGCTTCGTCCACCGCATGGGTCACGTACAGCATCGGGATGTCGGCCTGCCGGCGGATTGTCTCCAGGTACGGCAGGATCTCGGTGCGGCGTTCGGCATCGAGTGCGCTCAGCGGCTCATCCAGCAGCAGCCAGCGTGGACGGCACACCAGCGCGCGGGCGAGCGCGACCCGTTGCCGCTCGCCGCCGGACAGGGTGGCCGGTGAGCGCGCCAGCAACGTGCCCAACGCCAGTTTGTCGATCCATTCCGGCAGCGCCTCCGCCGCGGCCCCGGAGCGGCGCCAACCGTAGCGCAGGTTCTGGTGTACGGACAGGTGTGGCAACAAGGCCGCATTCTGGAATACCACCCCGACCACTCGTCGGTGCGGCGGCAGCGGCTTGTCTCCGTCCTGCCAGATGGTGTCGCCGATGCGCACCCGCCCCCGTGCCGCCGGTTCCAGGCCGGCAATGGCCCGCAGCAGGGTGCTCTTGCCGCTGCCGGAAGGGCCGAACACCACGGTTACGCCATGCGCGGGCAGGCCCAGTGCCACATCCAGCGCGAAATTCCGGCGGCGCAGTTGCAGGCGCAGCTCGATGTCCTGGCGGCTCTCAGTCATGCGCGATCGCCGTGCGCCGCCCCAGCCATTGCATGACCAGCAGCATACTGAAGGAGAACACCAGCAGCCCGGCCGCCAGGCGGTGGGCGTCGCTGTAAGCCATCGCCTCGACCTGGTCATACAGCAGCACCGAGAGCACCCGCGTCTGGCCGTCGATGTTGCCGCCCACCATCAGCACCACGCCGAACTCGCCCACGGTATGGGCGAAACCGAACAGCGTGGCCGTGACCAGGGCCGGGCGCGACAACGGCAGCACCACGCTGGTGAAGCGGTCCAGCGGGCCGGCCCGCAGGGTGGCGGCCGCCTCCAGCACCGTGGGGTCGATCGAAGCGAAGCCCGACTGCAGCGGGTGCACCACGAAGGGCAGCGAATACAGCACCGAGGCGAACAACAGGCCCTGGAAAGTGAATGCCAATGTGCCCAGTCCCAGCGCCGTGCTGAGCTGGCCGATCGGTCCGTTCGGCGCCATCCCCAGCAGCAGGTAAAAACCCAGTACGGTGGGCGGCAGCACCATCGGTAGGGCCACCAGCGCCCCAATGGGGATGCGCCAGCGCGAACGCGTCCGCGCCAGCCACCAGGCCAGCGGCATGCCCAGCAGCAGCAGGATCAGCGTGGTCAGCCCGGCAAGCTTCAGGGTGACCACAATGGCCGCAAGGGTGGGACTCATACCGAAGGGTGCGGCGCCGGTTCAATCATAGCCATGGGCTACGATGATGCGCCGTGCTGCGTCGCTGCGCAGATATTCCAGAAAACCGGTGGCGGCCGGATTCCCGCGGCCGCGATCGAGCAGCACCGCGCTCTGGATGATCGGCCGGTGCCAGGCGGCGGGAACCAGCCAGGACGAACCGCCCACCTGCTGCCGGGCCTCCATCACCAGTGAACGTGGCAACAGGCCTGCCTCGGCATTGCCACTCATCACGAACTGGGTGGCCTGTCCCACGTTCTCGCCCAGAACCAGGCGTGGCTTGAGCGCGTCCCAACGGCCGACGTGCCGCAGCACGTCGCGCGCCGCGGCGCCGTATGGTGCCAGCTCGGGGTTGGCGATCGCGAACCGGTGGAAATCGTGCTGGCGCAGCACGCTCTCGCCGGCCGTGGCCAGCGTGGGGTCACGGCTCCACAACACCAGCCGCCCGAAGGCATAGTCGTACAGCGACGAACGCACTGCCAGCCCTTCATCGACCAGGCGCTGCGGCGTGGTGTCGTCCGCGGCAAGCAAGAGGTCGAACGGCGCCCCATGGCGGATCTGCGCGTACAGTTTGCCGGTCGACGCGGTGCTGATCTCGATGTGGTGGCCGCTCTGGCGCGTATATCGATCCGCCAGCAGGCGGGCCACCCCGGCGAAATTGGCTGCCACCGCCAGGCGCGCCTGCGTGGTCGGCGCCGCGGCGATGGCGACCGGAGTTGAAGGCCAGGCGAGCAGGCCGACGAGGGCCAGCAGGCTCAGCAACATGCGGTGCAGCGGCATCCGGGCTCCTCGGCGTATGACTCGATCCGGAATGAACATGGCTGGCGCGGTCAGCAGGAGTCGCGCCGTTTCGAGGTGGAGGCGCTGCCACTTTGACAGAGGTCGTCCAGCAGGTCGGGGCGAAGGATACGCACGGATTTGCGGTCGACCTCGAGTACGCCCATCTCCTTCATGCGCGAGAACAGGCGGCTGACCGTCTCGACGACCAGGCCGAGATAGTTGGCGATATCGTAGCGCGACATCGGCAGGGTCAGGGTGGTGGTGTTGCGTTGCAGGCGCGCGTAGCGGTCGGTCAGGTTTTTCAGGAGGATGGCCAACCGCTCCTGCGCCTGCTGCCGGCCCATCATCACCGTGTGGCGGTGCTCCTCGACCATCTCGCGGCTGATCACCCGCATCAGTTGCCGGTGCAGCCCGGGTACTTCGTTGGCGACCTGCTGGAGCCGGGCATAGGGCAGCTCGCAGATACTCGTCGATTCCAGTGCCTCGGCATGGCTGACATGCCGGTCTGTTGCCAGCGCATCGAATCCCACGATTTCCCCGGGCAGGTGGAAGCCGAGGATCTGCACCTCGCCTGCCTCATTCAGGACAAAGGACTTCAGCGCTCCGGAACGCACCACGTAGAGCGACTGGAAGCTGTCGCCGTCGCGGTACAGCATACTGCCCTGGTCCAGCGTCCGCTTGTCCCTGATGGTGGTGTCCAGCCGCGCCAGGTCGTCGCGACCAATGCCGGCAGGCAGACACAACTCGTGCAAGGCGCAGGAGCTGCAGCTTCGTCGCAGTTGGTTCAGGTCGAGGATGTTGGTGCTGGACTCCATGGGGATCGTCGGCAGGTGGGTCACGGATTTGCCTGGACAGGGCGTCGCTGAATCGGCATCGCCTGAAGTTAACATGGAAGGCGACTTCATCGCGCGGCCGATAGTGCGGCGCAACCGCGCAGGCACTTGTCGCGTGACAGCCGTCTTGCCGGCGGCGACTGGTCTGCAGCGCACCACTGGCACTCCTGTGCCATCACGCAGCCGCTCGTCCACGGAGGACGCCGGCGCCGCCGGCCGTCATGCGCACGACTGTCGCCCGCCGGCCGCTGCCCGACGGATTCGACCTTGGAATGCTACCGCCAGGACTCCGGGATGAACACGAAGATGGCGATCAGCGCCAGTTGGGCCAGCGGGTAATAGCTGGCCCGGTCAAACAGCCGGGCGGCCTGGCGGCTTGCGCCTGAGCGCAGCAGCCGAAGCGCCGGCCACAGCAGCAAAAACACACCGGCCAGGGCGCTGATGATCAGGTAGGGCGGGCCAAGTTGCAGCGGCGACATCCGCGGCAGGAGCAGGCTGAGGATGACGGTCAGGGTCAGCGTGATGACGACCAGCCAGCCGGCCTTGCGCGGGCCGAACACGAGCGGAATCGTGCGCGCGCCGATGCCGCGGTCCTCCTCGATGTCGTTCCAGTCGGCCGGGATGTTCTGGCCGCCGATTTCCCACAGCATGATCCACGCCACCAGCACGCCCAATAGCGGCAGTGAAGGCTCGGGCTGGACCACGAACACCGCGGCGACCGGGCCGCAGGATTTCACCAGCCCGCTGACCAGGGTGCGCCAGTAGGTCACCTTCAGCAGCATGCAGTAGGCAACTTCCAGCACGGCGGCGGCCAGCACGACGATCACGATCGGCGGGTTGATCAGCCAGGCCCCGATCAGGGTCAGCACATACCAGAACCCGAACCAGGCCAGCCCGCTGCGCACGCTCAGCAGCCTCTGCGCCAGCGGATAGCGCAGGGCGCTGGCCTCCACCGAATAGCCCGGGTTGATCCCGGCGACGGCGAATTTCTCCCGATCGGCCTTGACACCGACCAGGTCGTTCAGGGCGTAGATGGCGGTGTAGCCCGCGACCGCGGTGAACAGCGACAACGCCAGTACCGGCCAGGCCGGGACGGTGCCCAGCCAGAGCAGGGCAGCGAAGCCGGGCAAAGCCACGTCCAGGATGCCGTGGGTGGAGCGGGACAGGGCGAGGAATCGGCGCATCGGGGTCAGCTCTTTTTGACGAAGGAGGCCATGTAGTTGACGTCCTCGCGATCCGCGTCGACCCGGAAGCGCCGGGTCAGCGGGTTGTACATCAGGCTGGCGACACCGGTGAACTCCAGCCCCGCAGCGCGTGCCCACTCGCGCAGCTCGCGCGGACGGATCAGCTTGCGGTAGCTGTGCGTGCCGCGCGGCAGCAGGCGCAGCACGTATTCGCCGCCGACGATGGCGAACAAAAATGCCTTGGGGTTGCGGTTGATGGTCGAGAAGATCGCCTTTCCGCCGGGCTTGAGCGCGTGCGCGCAGGCGGCAATCACGCGGGCGGGGTCCGGCACGTGTTCGAGCATCTCCATGCAGGTGACGACGTCGAAGCTGCCGGGCTGCTCCTGGGCGAGCTGTTCGGCATTCTGGTAGCGGTAATCGATCGCCAACCCCTGTTCGCCGGCATGCTTGCGCGCGACCTCCAGCGACATCTCGGACAGGTCGATGCCGGTGGCCTGGGCACCGGTCCTGGCCAGGGCCTCGGTGAGGATACCGCCGCCGCAGCCGATGTCCACCATGCGAAGCCGGGGCGTGTCGACCTGCTGCGTGTCGATCTGTTGCAGGATGAACTTCAGGCGCAGCGGGTTGATCGTGTGCAGCATGCCCATCTTGCCGTGGGGGTCCCACCACAGTTTGGAAACCCGGTCGAACTTGGTGATTTCCTGCGCGTCAGCATTCGAGAACTGGGTCATGTCGGCTGGATGTCCTTGCAATGAGCGATTCGATGGAAGCGGCGATTTCGGCCGGGCTGATGTCGTTGACGAAAACGCAACGGCCGAGCCCGTCCGGCAGCGGGACCCGTTGCCAGCCGTTGCGGTGCTCGACCCGGTCCAGCAACGAGTGCCACATCAGGTCGGTGTCCAGTACGGTGGTGTCCAAGACGATGCCCAACGCGGCAATCAGCGCAAACACCCGCTCGACTTCCCCTGCGTCCAGCAGCTTCCGCCCCCGGGCGATCAACACGGAAACGGCGATGTCGAGCAGTACCGCCTCGCCATGCAGCAGGCGATCCTCGTGGCGGGTCTCGAGCCCGTAGCTGAAAGTGTGGCCGAAATCCACGTTGCGGGCCAGCTCGTCCTCGAACAGGTTCGGTTGCAGTTCCTCCAGCATCCCGGAGATGGCGTGGTCGAGGATCCTGCCGCCATCGGCGTGCTGGAAACAGGTGGCGATACTGTCGGCGCCATGCCGTTCGAGTTCCTCGAACAGCGCAATGTCCTTGATCACCGCCAGTTTGATGATCTCGCACACGCCGTTGAGGATGTGCCGGTGCGGCAAAGTGGTCAGGAACGCGCGGTCGAGCAGCACCTGCAGCGGCGCCTCGAAGCTGCCCAGGCGGTTCTTGTGGCTGTTGAAATTGACCCCGGTCTTGATGCCCACCGAGGCGTCGACGTAGCCCATCAGCGTGGTGGGAACCTTGATGTGCGGTACGCCGCGACGGTAACTGCTGGCGACGAAGCCGACCACGTCGGTCAGCACGCCGCCGCCGATGGCGATGATCGGCTCGTCCCGGCGGTGGATCGGGAAGGCATCCAGTTCGCGCAGGATGCCCAGGTAGGCGTCCATCGTCTTGGCCCCCTCGCCACCGGGAAAGCGGACGATGCGGGCATCGACTCCGTGGTGCGCGAAATAGGCATCGAGCGCCACGGAGCAGTGCTGCGCCACCTGCTCGTCGACGACGACGAACCTGCGCCCGGGGTTGCTGCGGCCGCACGACAGCAAAGCAGTGTTGGCCGGGTCGAGCAGATCGGGCGCGCTGACGATGTCGTATTCGATCGGGCGCTGGTGGCTGACATGCCAGCGGGTGGTGGCGCGGGTCATGCGGCCTCCAGCCAGTGCGCCCTTGCCTGCAGCAGGTGCCGGGCCACGCCCTGCGCGAGTTCGAGATCATGGTTCTGGTAGTTGCCGCATTGGTCGATGCGCTGATACGGCACGGCGCTGGCGCTGAGCATGTCGGTCAGGATGTTCGCCAGCGTGTTGCACAGGACCTCGGTGCGTCCCTCGTTGAGGAAGGTCAGGTAGAAACCGGTCTGGCAACCCATGATGCCCACCGCGACGAAGTTCTCCGGCAGATAGCGCTGAAACCCCTCCAACAGGAAGTGCTCGACCGAGTGCAGCGCGGTGCTGGACAGATACTGGTCGGCATTCGGGAGGCTCACGCGCAGGTCCACGCAATAGACCATGTCGCCGCGCGGACCGTTGCGCGCGGAGCGCAGTTTCACGTGGGGCGCCTTGAGCAGGCGATGGTCCAGCTCGCCGACCAGTCGCGGATCCCAACCCAGTTCCTCTGGCGCGATCATCAGCGGTGCCCTTCCGGTACTGCGGTGAATGCGCTCAGGTGCCGGTAGCTGTCGGCCAGCGCCTTCTCCCACGAGGCGACATGGTGATACAGCTCGACCGCGCCGTAACCGGAGAAGCCGTGGTCGGTGAGCGCCTTGAAACTGGCCGCGAAGTCCAGCGTCCCCTCGCCGGGTATCTCGTGGAAGTGCACCACCCCGGTCAGCGTGTTGGCCACCATCTGCTCCACCAGCGGTGGGTTTTTGACCCCGCGCAAGTACGCAATGATCGGCCGGGCCCGCTCCAGCACATCGAAGCTCAGGCCGGGCACGGAGATCAGATAGGTGAAGATCTCGTCGTCCAGCGGCGAGCTGCCGGCATACAGGCTGGCGTACTCGACCAGAGTTGCCGGCTTGTCCACCCCGGCGCGTTCGAGCAGGGTGTGGATGCGGCGGGTTTGTGCCGGAGTGGGTGGTTCGTCACTGAAATAGTGCGGGTGATTGGCGTCCACCAGCAGGTAGTCGGCGGTTTGCGGAAAGTAGACCAGGGTGCTGGCGAACCCCAGGTCGAATGCCAGATCGTCGGCGTCGGTGACGATTTTCAGGTTGTAGCCCTGGCGCGTATCCGAAATGTGCAGGTAGCGGGTCAGCGGGGCGGCCCGGGCCAGCTCCGCGATGTAATCGGGTTCGGAACAGTAGGCGTGACACATGTCGACGTGCAACCGGAAATGCGGCGAGTCGATCTCGTTGACCAGCGCCAGGCCATCGTCGATCGTCTCGATCAGCATGCCCGGTTCCGGTTCGATCAGCAGCGTGATGTCCTCGTCGGGGCGGATGTCGCGCAGGCACTGGCGGATGCTGTCCACCAGCAGGGCGTGCGGGTCGATCGACGGATTGCTGACGTGTTCGGCACGGATGAAGCCGCTGCCGAAGGTGACCAGCGACACGCCCAGCTGGCGCGCGACATGGATACCGCGCTTGACCAGATCGATGCGGCGTTTGCGCCCGGCCAGGTCCGGGTCCATCAAGGAGGGTTCGTGTGGGCGCAGCGGATCGAAGAAGTGCGAGGCGGTGGCTACGCAGGCGCCTTTCACCCCGGCCGTGGCCAGACGCTGCTTGACCGTGGCTAGATAGTCGTCGCTGATGTCGAACGGATTGAACTGGTCACGATGGAAGGAAATCTCGATGCCTTCGTATCCGGCGGCGCCGACCGCGTCGATCGCGGCCAGGAAATCCAGGTTGGTCAGACCAAATGTGCTGTAACTGAGTTGAACTTTGCCCATGACTGCTCGATTCGATTGCCTGCAGGAAGCCCCATTATCGCATCCACGCCGAAGGTAGCGGTCTGTGCCGTCGTGCCGGGGCGTGGCCTGTGGTGCGCCGATCGCTCGCGGGCGCTCGTGACGGTGAGTTTTCACGGCTGCTCACGGCCTTGGCGGGGCATGCGCCGGGGACACGGATCGCCACCGGACCTCGAACAGGGTTGCGGAGACAGGAAGGGGTCGCCAGAAAAATCTGGCGACCCCCGTTTTCCATCACCTGCTATGTTCCGGGTGGATAACGCTCAGACTTGCGCCGGCAGCATGGTCGGGTCGGCGACGTCTTCCGCCACTGCTCCGCGCGCCTCCAGTGAGGCCAGGAAGCGCCACACGAACCCGAGCGTCACCAGCAACAGCCCCGGATAGCCCACGCCCGCCAGTAGATACGGCAAGGTGGGGTCACCGCCCGTGCGCACTATGTCGAGGTTGAAGCTGAGCAGGCTGAAGGTGATGATCATCCCGAACACCCACATACCCAACAGCCAGATACCGGATTCGAAGCCGGTAAGCGGCCGGTACCAACCGGTGGCGGCGTGCGGGGTTTCCACAACAGCATGGGCCGCTTCGCTCGAACCACTATCGGCCGGAACCCGTACCCGCTGCCCCAGCGTGAACAAGTCATAGGCCAGGATACCGGCACCTGTCGCGAAGACCAGGCCGAACGTCGGCAGCAGCAGCTTGTAGACCGTCATCGCAGGCGAGACGTCACCACCGAACCACTCCAGCCCGAGGATCCGGTAGACGTAGACCTGCACCGTGCCGCCAATGGAGAACGCGAACGCCATGCCCATGATGCCGAGGAACACCAGCCAGAAGGCAAGCTTGCCCAGGCGCTGATCGTAGTTCGGGACCTTGCGCATGATCGGGATGGCGTAATAGGCGGCGGCGATGCCGAGCATGCCGAAGGTTCCAAACAGAGCCAGATGTGCGTGCCCGGCCGTGACCCAGGTACCGTGCGACCACACGTTGGTGAGTGCGAAGGTCATCACGAAACCGAGGATGCCCGCGCCGACCAGCTCCAGCACCGTCGAGCCCAGGATGAAATAGAACGCCGGTGCATTTTCCAGTGGGCGCTTGTTGGTGTGTGCGTCCAGGTAGATGTGCCAGAAGCAGAACACCAGCGGCAGCGGCTCCAGCGCGCTGAACAACGAGCCCCAGAACTGCCAGAACTCCGGCGTGCCGATCCAGAAATAGTGGTGCGCGTTGCCGATCAGTCCGGACAGCCATACCAGGGTGATGCCCCAGAACACCGCAAAGCCCACCGACTTGACGTCGGCCTTGAACATCAGCACCAGGAACATGCCGATCAGGCTGATGTGGATGACCTCCCACACGCCTTCCACCCAGTAATGCACCACGAACCAGCGGAAGTACTCCTGCAGGTCCAGCCGCTCCACGTAGAACAGACCGAACACCCACACCACCATCAGCGCGACGACACCCAGCCCGAGTCCCCAGTGGATCTCATTCCACTGGCGTACCGGCGGGAACGTGCGCAGTACCACGTAACACACGATGGCGAAGCCGACGAAGATCAGCACGCCGGCGATCCTTCCGGCCTCCAGGTACTCCAGCCCCTGCTGCAGCCACGGCTGTCCCAGCCACCAGCCGGCGATACCACGCTGCGCCAGGAACTGGGTGAAGAAGTTCCACAGCACGATCGCGATCACTGCATAGAACAGGAATTTGATCAGCCATGGCGCAACCATGTCGCGCTTGGCCAGCAGCGGCCCGACAAACAGGATCGCGCCGATGAAGCCGCTTACGATCCACATGATGCCGAGGTTGAGATGCTCGGCACGGGCGACGTTGAAGTTCAGCACGCCCGCGAGCAAGGTCGGGTCAGCCTGCTGCGCCGCCAGGATCATGCCGTAGATGACCTGGGTCACGAACAACACGAGCATCAGCATGAAGAAGCGCAGGCTGAGTCTTTGGGTCTGGTATTCAATCTGCATCACTGCTTCTCCAAGGTGTGGAGGTAGGCGACGATCGCGTTGACCTCATCGTCCGTCAGCAAGGACTCATAGGCTGGCATGACGCCGGCCGGGTAGCCCGCCACGATCTTCGCATCGGGTTGAAGGATCGCTTCGCGCAGGTACGCGTCGTCGGCGGTAACCGTGCTGCCGTCGGCGAGGCTGGTCGTCGAGTTGTACAAGCCACCCCAGCCGGGACCGACCAGGCGCTTGTCATCGGTTGCGTGACAGGCGGTGCAGCCGTTGTCCTTGACCAGTTGCGCGCCTTGCGCCACGGGATCGGGCGCGGCCGCGGCCGGCTGCTGCGGCGTGGCTGCCGCAGGGGCCACCGCAGCCAAGGCACCGGCACCGCGCGCAAGCTGCAGGCGATGACCGAGCTCACCGGTCTGGATTTTCGGCGGCCAGCCCTCGGTGTTCATGGCCGAGGTGTACTTGAGATAGGCGATCAGCTGACCGATCTCGTCCTTGCTGAAGGGCAGGTTGGGCATCATGGTGGTGTGGCCCCCGCGCCGGTCGATTGCATCCTGCGCGTCGGGAAATTTCTTCAGGTATTCCTCGATCGAGTCGGTACCGATGTCGGCCTGCAGATCGGCGTCCAACAGCTGGGCGCGAACCGCACCCATGGTCGGCCAACCGCCTGCCGAGGGCAGGAACGCAGCGAGCCACGCCGGCCCCATGCGTTTGTATTCAGTGGTCAGGTCCGGGCCCAGGTAGGCGCCGTTGCCGACCATGGTGTGACAACCCATGCAGTTGTAGGCCTGGAACACCCGTTTGCCGTCATCGGCGGTGTACTTGCCATAAGTGATCGTGTCCGGCGTGGTCTGGCCGCGTGAATCCAGGAACGAGAAGACCGACAGGACGATGAAGATCACGGTCATCACCGCCAGCATGATCAGCGCGCCGCGCCGGCGTGGCGTTTCGCAACTGCTACCACCCACTCCGCAACTCATGAGCGTTCCCCTTTGTTGGAAGCCGAACCCGGGTCGACCGTTGCTGCCGCGGAGGCTTCCTCCTTGCCATGCAGAAACAGGATATGCAGGCTCTCGATGAAAATGTAGAACACGTAAATGGACAACAAGAAGCCGAGCACGAAATAGATCCACCACGCCGCGTGCGATTCGGCCCAATATTCGAAATCTCGCCAGAATGGCCACGACAACAGAAACGCTGCCACACTGGCCAGCACCGAAAGCGTCAGATCAGTGATCCGTTGTGTCATGCGATTACCCCTTGGGTTGGTTCGAGCATTGCCGGGAGACGTCGACTTTCACTGACCCGCTTCCGTGACGGATTCATGCGCAAAGTGAATAGAGTGTAGGAATTCCGTTGTGCACCCGGTCTGATCCAGGTCAAGCCGGGACGTGTTTGCGGAGCGCCTGCGGCCGCCTGGCACACGAAGGACGTATGCACCACGCTGGACGAATGCCCCACCCCCTGCCGCAGCGACGAGTCACCGCAGCAGCCCGGTCAGCTTACGCCTGATCGCGCTCGATTGGGCCGGTCGTACGCTCGATACCGTCAACGTGGCGAAGGTTGCCGTCGAGATACCCGGGTCCCGAGGCCGATGTGGCACTGCAGCGTCGACGGGTCACGCCGGGATCGCCGACAGGCCCCTACGTACCGGCAGGCATGTCCAACTGCAGGATCCGCCGTCGCACCCGTTGTTCCTCGGCCGGGCTGATGAGTCCCTCGTCCAGCAGTTCCTGCAGCACCTGAAGCTGGCGCAGGCGGCGTTGCGGCATGGTTTGCACCGGCGCCGGCGGCACCGGTGTGGTCGGTGACGCCTGCGCGGCAGCCGGTGCCGGTGCCGGTGTGGCCGGCTGCACGACAGCCTGCACCATGGCGGCATTGCAGTCCAGGCGCAGGTGCAGATCCTGCTTGAGATCGCTCAGGGTCACGCGGTGGCGCAACGGCTCGCAGCCGGCATGGCGCAGCGTGACCGTGCCATACAGGTCGGCGCGCGCATCCGGGTAGCTGTTCGGATAGATGTCGCGTTCGCTGACCGTCAGTGGCGTGGTGCCGGCCTTGCCGCCGATCAGTTCGACCTCGGCCCCCGCGGGCACGGATTCGATGCGCAGCGTGCCGACCTGCAACGCCTGCGCATCAAGCCTGCCGCTGGCAACAAGTGCGAGCACCGCGGCACCGACCCAGGCCCATGACCGCCTCGGGCAGGACTGGCCGTGCATTTCAGAACGCAGTATCAAAGCCGAACAAGATGTAGTTCTCACTGGTCAGGTGGCCGGTGAAGTAGGGGCCGGTTGGCTTGGTCTTGCTGAGGAAATCGATATTGACCTCGATGACGCCCTTGACGTTGCGCATGAAGTAATGCGCCGCGGTGAGGCTGAGGCTGTTGATGGCGATCCCTTCGTAAATGGTATTCGTTCGCGCAAAGTCGCCCGCCTCGGCGTAGTTGTACAACGCCGAGAAGGCCCAGCGCTCGTTGGGAATCCAGTCGACGCCGGCAAAACCGCCATTCCAGCGGTACGTGCGCGCCGGATCGATGTCCAGAAACCCGTCCCAGCTGTTCCACAGGTATTGGGCGTACCAGTGCGTGTCGCCGCCGATGTCGCCGGAAGCGTCGAGACCGACGATGCGCTTGTCGGTATTGCGCTGGCTTTTGTCCATGCCGGCCGGTCCGGTGGCGCCGCGCTGTTTGCCGGAGGCACCGAACAGGCCCACCCCGACCGGTCCGATGTCCATGCCGATGTGTGCAAAGGTGGTCTTGGAACTGTCGTTGTCGAACATCCGGTCCGGACGGGCATAACCGGCACTGTTGATCTTGAAGTTGTCCTGGATGCCGTTGCCGTTGGTAAACCCCAGGTCGATCCCGAATGGTCCGACGTCACGGTCGAACAACACGCCGCGATCGTAGGTGACCCCGGCCATGCGATAGACCATGAAGTCCTGGAACGGCATGCGGACTTCGCGGGGAAACATCGAGTCGGAGAGCGAGAACTGGCCGAGCATCATGCCGATGCCGCTGCCGAAGATGTTGGCGTGGCGAAACCAGGCGTCCTCGACCAGGATCGTGCCGTTGCTGCCCTTCTCCGCCATGATGGCGTAGAAGTAGTAGGTGATGTCCTTGCTCAGCGGCGCGCTGGACAACAGCTTGATCAGGTATGGCGACTGGAAGTCCGCCCCCGCGTATTGACTGGCTCCGGTAACCGGATCGATCGCCTTGCCCTGACGGCCCTGTACGTATGCCTGGGCGCGGATCGCGAGCGGGACGTGGTCGGGCAGGGCGAGCTGGTCGTCGCCGAGCTGGTCGGCCGTTTCCATCCAGTTTGGCAGGCGCATGTTGCTCGCGGCAAAGTGCTCGCCGAACTTGTTCAGTCGGGGAAAGGCAGAGTGGCACGCCGCGCAGCTCAGATTGTAGCGACGCGCGAATTCGGGCATCGCCGAGGCATTCTGCGTTGGCAATATCGCCAGCCATGCGCCCAGCAGCAGCCACAGCCCGGTGCGCAACATGGGCTTCGCCGGTTCAGCATGTTTCACGTTGCGGCGCGACCGCGGCGATAACGTCCGGCATGCGTGGATGCCAGCCAGCCACTGAAGTGCCAAAGCGATGGCCTGCTTCATGTGCGCTTACCCCTCAGGTCGGTTTCAGCCGTGCCGGAGGGCGGTGAAAACCACCGCACCCTTCTCCCACTGCAACTGCTGTCACGGCAGATGCAGTCTATGATCGCAAGAATTTGCGTATTTGACCTACATCAATTGCGGAGCGTATTTCGCAGGATGCGGAAGAACGCCTCGCCGCCACGCGCCGGGGATGGCTGGTTGCGGTGCAGCATCGCGATGGTTGGGGGGTGGATACGACTGCCACCGGCACACCTGGTTGATTCTCATGCCGATGCCGGCGTGGCGTGGATCAGTCGATCTTGATCGGTTCGTGCGAACCGGGCAGCTGGCAGGCGACACCGCGTTGTTCGAGTACTTCCTGCAGGGCGTGCATACCGCGGCCGTACTCGCCGTGCACCAGGAACACCTTGCGCCGTGGCGTCGCGCCCAGCCAGGCCAGCAGTGATGGCTGGTCGGCATGCGCCGAGAAACCGTTGATCGTCCACACCTGCGCGCGCACCGGTATGTCCTCGTTGAAGATGCGCACGCTGGCGGCACCATCGACGATGTGCCGCGCCAGGGTGCCTTCGGCGGCGTAGCCGACGAACACCACGCTGCAGCGCTGGCGCCACAGGTTGTGCTTGAGGTGATGGCGTACGCGCCCACCGTTGCACATGCCGGAGCCGGCCAGGATGATTGCACCGCTGTCGATGTTGTTGATCGCCATCGACTCGGCCGTCTCGCGGGTGAAATGCAGGCCGGGCATCGAGAACGGGTCGCCATGCCGCAGTTCCTCGCGGAAGCCCTCGTCGAAGCACTCCGGATGACGCCGGAAGATTTCGGTGGCGGAGATCGCCATCGGTGAATCGAGAAACACCCGCACGGGTTGCGGGATCGCGCCACTGCGGATGCCGCGGTGCAGGTAGTAGAGGATTTCCTGGGTGCGCTCCAGCGCAAAGCTCGGGATCACCACGTTGCCGCGGCGGTTCATCGTTTCGCGGATCGCCTGGTACATCTCCTCGACCGAGTCCGGCACCGAGCGGTGCGGACGGTCGCCGTAGGTGCTCTCCATCACCACATAGTCGGCCGGTGGTGCGGGTGTGGGGTCGCGCAGGATCGGGCGACCCGGATTGCCCAGGTCGCCGGAGAAAAGCATGCTGCGCTGTAGTCTGCCATCGTCCAGTTGCAGCAGGATCGAGGCCGAGCCGAGGATGTGGCCGGCATCCAGGAATTGCGCCGTGATGCCCTCGACGACGGGCACGATCCGGTCGTAGGCCACGTCCGCAGCGAAGTAGTCCAAGGCATGCAATGCGTCGTCCATCGTGTACAGCGGCGGCGCAATCATTTCGCCACGGCGGTTGTTGCGCTGCGCACGACGTGCGTCCTCTTCCTGGATGCCAGCCGAGTCGAGCATCACGATCCGCGCCAACTCACGGGTAGCGGCGGTGGTGATGATGCGGCCGCGAAAGCCCTGGCGCACCAGCAGCGGAATCCGGCCACAGTGATCCAGGTGGGCATGCGTCAGCAGCAGCACGTCGATCCCGGCCGGATCGAAGCCAAACGCTTCGGCGTTGGCCCGCTCCACCTCTTCGCTGCCCTGGAACAGGCCGCAATCGATCAATATGCGGTGATCATTGCAGGTGATCAGGTGACATGAACCCGTCACCTGCTTGGCGGCGCCGTGGCAACTGTAGATCATCATGAATATCGCACCTGGTTCGGTCGTTGCCGGAACGCTCGTGGCCGGAGCCTGGCCGGATGTCCGCCACTGGAGTATGCCTGCGCCGACGCGCCGTCGGGTGGGGCATCCTGACGCACGAACGGCCGGGAACTCGGCCTTCGCACCCCCGGATTACTGTTTGGCCGGTCATGGCCGATAAGCTCTCGGAGCGTGGCGGATTGCACCGGAGGCCGGGTTGGCCGGCGGTGGGCGCGTCGGGTCCGATCCTTGCCGCGAGAACCTGACTGCCGCAATGATCCACGGTCGCAGGCACGCCCTGGGGCACGATGCCGCAGCTGGTGAAAAGGGGGTGGTGACTTGCGCCAAGTCAAGTCGGCAGGTCCGCGACTGCATAAGATGGCACCATGCGTATCCTGCTCGCCGAGGACGACCAGTCGCTCGGGCTGGCGTTGGCCGATGGCCTGCGCCAGCTCGGCTATGCCGTGGACTGGATTACCGACGGCACCCAGGTCGCCACCGCCTTGAGCGATACCGATTACGCCGCCGCAATACTCGACTGGAACCTGCCGCGCCGCAGCGGCCCGGCGATCATCGCCGGCATGCGCCACCGCCAGGACGCCACGCCGGTACTGCTGCTGACCGCGCGCGACGGTTTGTCCGATCGCGTGGCCGGGCTCGATGCCGGCGCCGACGACTACGTGGTCAAGCCGGTGCATCTGGACGAACTGGCAGCGCGCCTGCGTGCCTTGCTGTGGCGCGCCGACGGCCAGCTTGAGCCGGCTATCCGGCTTGGCGCCCTGGAAGTCCTGCCGGCCGGACGCAGCGCCACGCTGGCCGGAACGACGCTGGAACTGACTGCACGCGAATACGCGCTGCTGGAAACCCTGGTGCGCCACCCCGGCCGCGCCTATTCGCGCGACCAGCTTGAGGATGCGCTGTATGGATGGGACCAGGAAGTGGCCAGCAACGCGGTGGAGGTGCACCTCCACCATTTGCGCCGCAAGCTGGGGCCGGGCTGGATCCGCACCTTGCGCGGCATCGGCTACGCGATCAACCCGCCGGCTACGCAGCCATGATGCGTCCCTCGCTCAACCGGCGCCTGGTGCTGCGCCTGGCTGCCGGCATCGTGCTGGTGTGGTGCGTGGCCACCGCCTGGATGGCCTGGCGCAGCCAGCATGAAGTCAGCGAGATCTTCGACCAGTTGTTGGTGCGAACCGCGGCCAGCGTCTTTGCGGTCATGCCGGAAACGCTTGCACCGGGCCTCGCGACGCGCCAGCCCGACAAGCACGTCATCAAGTCCGATCACACGGCGCAGCACCCCGCCATCACGCTGCGCAACGCGCGCGGTCAGTTGTTGATCGACAACGAAGAGCTGCCCGCGCTGCGCCTTGATTCGGGCGACGCGGGTTTTCATTCCATCACCCATGGAAAACGACGTTGGCGGGTATTCCAGCGCTGGGACGGCGAACAGCGGTACTGGATCCAGGTCGCCGCGCCGCTGGACGAACGCGACGACCTGATGCGCAAGCTGCTGGCGCCAGCCTTGTTGGCCCTGTTGGCCTTGCTGGTCCTGGTGCCGCCGACCGTGTACCTCGGCTTGCGCGGTGGCCTGAAGCCGCTGCACCAGATCACGCGCCGCCTGTCCGCTGCCACCACGCCGCTGATTCCAACCCTCACCGATGCGCATGTACCGGTCGAACTGGCGCCGTTCACACGCGCGATCGACCAACTGGTTGCACGCCTCAAGGCCGGCGTGGAACACGAGCGTCGCTTCACCGCCGATGCGGCGCACGAACTGCGCCACCCGCTGGCGACCTTGCGCCTGGAACTGGATCTTGTCGGGTGCAGCGATGACGCCGCGTTGCGTGCGCAGCATCTCCAGCGCGCGCAAGCCGCGCTCGACCGCATGCAGCGGCTGGTCACCCAGTTGCTGATGCTGGCGCGGGTCGAGCAACTGGCCGAGCTCGACGATGCCGGCCCGTTGCGCCTGGTGACCGTGGCCGAATCCGTGCTGCGCGAGGTGAGCGAGCACGCGGCGCCGCGCGCCATCGAATTGTCGCTCGATCACGATGGCAACGACGTGGTGCTGGGCAGCCGTGGCCTGCTGGAGATCCTGGTTCGGAACCTGCTGGACAATGCCTTGCGTCACGTGCCGGAACGCGGCGAGGTGCATGTGTTCGTGAGCGGTCGCGCCGATCGCGTGGTGCTTGAGGTGAATGACAACGGCAGCGGCTTTTCGGGCGCCGATCCGGTGCAGCTCAGCGGACGTTTCTATCGCCCGGAGGGCAGTTTGGGTGAAGGCAGCGGCCTGGGCCTGTCGATCGTGCAGGCGATCGTCAGCCTGCACCGCGGACAACTGGAATTCGGCCGCTCCGCGCTGGGTGGCGCACGGGTCGGCGTCAGCCTTCCGCACGCGGCGTCGATCACACAGCCCCCGGGCATCACCTGAGCACCGCGGAAGACACCCACGCCTTCTGTCGAAAACCGCAACGGCCGTGGCCATCGGCCTTGCTGCGTGCCGATCGCGACACGTCTCGTGACACCTCGCCTGAACCGATACCGCGTACGCGCGTGCGGAAGCTTCGGGCCCGGGGATGGACAGCCGCATCGAGGCCATCCATGGCCTCGTGGGGATTGCATCCGCACCGGGCTTCGCGGCCTCTCAGTAGACGTCCTTGACCGTGTTGTGGACGTTGAACTTGCCAGTCGGGGTGACGATGCGCGGATCGTCGATCACCGCCTTCAGTTTGCGCGTCTTGTCGTCGACCACGACGATGGCGGATTTCTCGTTCATGCCGTTCCACACCGAGAACCAGACCTCGTCGCCCGCGGCGTTGTATTCCGGTTGCACGATGCGCTTGGGGCCCGGGCCGAGTTTGGCCCATTCGGCGATCGGCAGGACCGTGTAGCCCTTGGCCAGGTTCCTGGTGTCGAACACCGCCACGCTCTGGCTGATCTTCGGGTCGGGATTCAGCGTGGTGTCGACCCACAGGTTGTGCGACTTGGGGTGGGTCTTCACGAACAGCGAGCCGCCGCCCTGGCCCTTGAGCACTTCGACCACCTTCCATGCGTACTGCTTGTGATGTTCCGGGTCGGTCCCGATCAGGGTGATGTTCTCGTTGCCCAGCGCCGAAGTCGCCCAGACGGGACCGAACTTCGGATGCGTGAAGTTGGCGCCACGGCCGGGATGCGGAATCTTCTCCACGTCGATCAGCGCCGCCAGTTTCTGGTCGCGCGAGTCGACCACGGCAACCTTGTCGGACTGGTTCGCAGCGGTCAGGAAGTAGCGCTTGGTGGAATCCCATCCGCCGTCGTGCAGGAAAGGTGCGGCATCGATCGTGGTGATGCGCAGATTGTTCAGATCCTCATAGTTCACCAGCAAAATGTGGCCGGTCTCCTTGACGTTGACGATGAACTCGGGGTGCTCGTGCGACGCGACGATGGCCGCTACGCGGGGCTCGGGATGGTATTCCTGCGTGTCGACGGTCTGCCCGCGCGTGGAGACGATCTTCAGCGGTTCCATCGTGGCGCCGTCCATCAGCACGAACTGCGGCGGCCAGTAGGCACCGGCGATCGCGTACTTGTCCTCGAAGCCCTTGTACTTGGATGTCTCCACGGAACGTGCTTCGAGGCCGATCTTGCCCTCGGCGACTTTCTGCGGCGTGGCCATCCACAGGTCGATCATGTCCACCTTGGCGTCGCGGCCGATCGTGTAGACGTAGCGGCCCGAATGCGATGGCCGTGAAATGTGCACGGCGTAACCGGTCTTGATGATGCTGATGATCTTCTTGGTGTCGCCGTCGATCAGGGCGATTTCGCCGGCGTCGCGCAGGGTCACCACGAAGATGTTGTCGGTGTTGTAGTTGTTCATCTTCCTGGTCGGTCGATCGGCGACCGGTACCAGCACCTTCCACGCCTTCTTCATTTCGGCCATGCCGAATTCGGGCGGCTGCGGCGGGTCGTGCTGCAGGAAGCGCGCCATCATGTCGACCTGCCTGGCGGTGAGGTCACCGGAGGTGCCCCAGTTCGGCATGCCACCGGGCGAGCCGTAATTGATCAACGCCTTGAGGTACTCGGTGCCCTTGACCCGGGTAATGTCGGGTGTGAGCGGTTTGCCGGTTGCCCCCTTGCGCAATACTCCGTGGCAGCCCGCGCAGCGCTGGAAGAAGATCACGGTGGATTCGGCAAATTCGGCCTTGGTGATTGCCGGCGCGCCATTGCTGCTGACCACCATCTCCGCCCCTTTCATGGCCAGCGGCGCCGCCTGGTAGCTCATTTCCGCTTCGGTGGTGTCCGGGTGACGCTCGCCCTGGGCCAGATCGCGCGATACCTGCAACTCGCCACGGATCTTCGACACCTCGGCTTCGCTGACACGGCCGCCCGGATTGTCCCAGGAATTCAATACATGGGTCAGCACCAGCGCCACATCCTGGTCGGAAAGATGGCTCATGGCCGGCATCACGTTGTTGTACTCGACGCCGTTGACGATGATCTTGCCCTGCAGACCCTTGAGCACGATATCGACCAGCTTTTCCTTGCTGCTGTTCTTGATGAAGTCCGAACCGGCCAGCGGCGGAAATGCGCCGGCGAGCCCTTTCCCCTCGGGTTGGTGGCACGCCGAACAGTGGGTCGCATACGCGGCCGCCGCGTCCTTGCTGTCCTTGGCGACAGCCACGTCGGCGACGCCCCACAGCCCCGCTAACAACGCGCAACACAAGAAAAACTTCATGGTTTCCACTCCCTGCAGTGTGAAACAGGACCCGCCGCTAGGAGCGTGTCCTGTGGATAGCGGCAGACTGGCCTCCTTGCCGTGCCCGCGTGTTGATGCCGGTCAATTGCGGACCCTCCGCGACAATCTGCCATCGTGCCGCGGACTCGGTGAGTAGACCTGTCATGCGACGCTGTACGGGTCGGGTCGGACCGCCGGTGGTTGGCCGGTCGAGGCGCCCGGGTCGACCATCCTTGTGTTGGACGCTTGCTTGCACCTATACCGAATCAATCCCTGCCTGGTCGGTCATAATCCGCGCCATGGTCGAAATTGCCAGATATTTTGTGAATCCAGCGTGTTGCGTATTCTCCGTGCCGCTTCGATAAGCCAGGCCGCGAAATGAGAAAAAGTATTCTCCTGGCGTTATCGATGGTTGCTCTTCCGCCGGCCACGACGCACGCGGGCGATCCGGCTGCGCACGCGCCGGTCGAGCACGCCGTGACGCTGGAGCCCGTCGTGGTGGTGGCCAGCCGCGTCGCCGAACCGCTGAGCCAGGTGGTGGGCAGCGTCAGTGTCATCGAGCGGGAAGAAATGGACATCCATCGCGTGCAGGATATCGCCGATCTCATGCGTTACGAACCGGGCGTGGCGGTCACCGGCGATGCGACCCGTTTCGGCCTGCAGGGCTATTCGATTCGCGGACTGGAGGGCAACCGCGTGCGGATCGAATTCGACGGCGTGCCCGTACCGGATGCTTTCGCGATCGGGAGTTTTTCCGCCGCCGGGCGCGATCTGGTGGACACCGAAGTGCTGCAGCGTGTCGAGGTGCTGCGCGGCCCGGCATCCACCCTGTACGGCAGCGACGCGCTGGCCGGCATCGTCTCCTACCGTAGCCGAGACCCGAAAGACTTCCTCGACCGCGTCGACGCCGATCACTACCTGGGCGTACATGCCGATTACGCCAGCCGCGACCAGAGCCACCTGTCGGGCGCCACCTGGGCCGGTCGCGCCGGCCCGTGGCAGGCGCTGCTTTCCGTGGCACAACGCTCAGGCGGCCAGACGCGGAACAACGCCCGCGACCCGGCCTACGATGCCAATCCCCAGGACTACGACCGTTCCAGCCTGCTCGCAAAAGTACTCTGGGCCGGAGAACAGGCCGGTGACTGGACGCTGACCCTGGACCAGGGTCGCAGCGACGCCGACACGGACCTGCGCTCGATGGTGCATGGTGAAGGCCAGTTCGCCACCACCACGCGCATGCAAAGCAACGACGAAGACGAACGCCGACGCATCAGCCTGACCCAACAGTGGAATCCCGGCTGGCCCATGCTCGACAGCCTCGAAACCCTGGTTTACACGCAACGCACACAAACCCGGCAACACGCCGACCAGTGGCGCGAACGCGACACGCGTACCCCGTATCCGACGCTGCGCGAGCGCGATTTCTATTTCGACCAGGGCGGCGAGGGCCTGCGTCTGGTCGGGCAAAGTCGAGCAAGCACGAGTGCGCTCGAGCACTGGCAGGTGTTCGGCATCGAATACGGGCGCATCCGCTACGAGAGCCTGCGCGACGGGCTGGAAACCAACCTGGACACCGGGGCCTCGACGTCGGTCATCATCGGCGAGCAGCTGCCGGTGCGTGACTTCCCCAACTCCGTCTCACGCCAGATCGCCGCGTTCTGGCAGGACGAGATCGCCTGGGGACGGTTTGCCATCGTGCCCGGCTTGCGCTGGGAGCGCTACCGGCTCGACGCCTATCCCGACGAGATCTACCGCGAAGACAATCCCGGAGTGACGCCGGTCGACATCGCCAGCACCAGCCTGACGCCCAAGCTCGGCGCACGCATGAAGATCGGGGCCCGGGGCAGCGTCTACGTGCAGTACGCACGCGGCTACCGCGCGCCGCCGTTCAGTGATGTCAACGTGGCGTTCACGATTCCGACCTTCAACTACGTCACCTTGCCCAACCCGGACTTGCGCGCCGAAACCAGCCACGGCGTCGAGATCGGCTACCGTTACGAAGGCCACGGCCGCCGCTTCGAGCTCAGTGCCTATGAAAACCGCTATCGCGACCTGATCGAATCGCGTGCCCGCGTCGGTACCGACCCGGACACCGGTGCGCTGCTGTTCCAGTCGGTCAATCGCGATCGTGCCCGGATTCGTGGTGTGGAAATGTCGCTGTCGCAATCGCTGGGGTATTTCCTTCACGGCAACTGGTCACTGCGCTCGGCTGCCGCCTGGGCGCGCGGCGACGATACCGAGCGCGACGTACCGTTGAATACGGTGCAGCCGGGACGCGCGGTGCTCGGCCTGCGTTATCAGGCGCTGGACTGGGGTGCCGAGCTGACCGGTACGGCGGTGGAGCGCGTCAAGCGGGTCGATGACAGTGCCGGCACCCTGTTTCGGCCACCCGGATACGGCGTACTCGATCTGTTTGCGTGGTATGAGCCGGCGCACCACCTGCGGCTGCACGCAGGCGTGTTCAATCTTGGGGATCGCCGGTATTGGGAATGGCGCTCGGCACGCAATATTGCGCTGGACGCGGAGGATCGTGACTTCTTCACCGCACCGGGCATCCACGCAAGCGTGGGAGTGAGCGTGTTCTGGTAGCGGATGCCAAAAATACACGTCCGTCTGCCTATGCTGCACACGCATGATGGACCGCCTGCGGAGCAAGCCGACATGAACGGCATTTACCAGTATTTCGGCAGGTTCCTGACCTCGCGCCGAAGCCGGAAGCTGTTCCGCCGCCCGGTCATCCTGGACACCCTGGCGCGGGGGAAGCGAGCCGCGCGGCTGTCCGGCGAATTGAACCGGCGGCTGGTCACGCAGGCGCGCAGCGATCTGCAAGACCTGCTGGTGCAGATGGGCACCTCCGCGCTGGGGCTCAGCGACGCGCAAGCCGACGCATTGCGCGAGCAGCACGGCCCCAACGAGGTCGAGCACGAGCGACCGGTCACCTGGTGGCGTCACCTGTGGTTGAGCTACAACAATCCATTCAACCTGTTGTTGACCCTGCTGGCGGCGGTGTCGTATTTCACCGACGACACGCACGCGGCGATCGTGATCGGCTGCATGGTGCTGTTGGCCACGGTGATCCGTTTCATTCAGGAGCGACGCTCGGGCAAGGCCGCGCTGGCGCTCAGGAAGCAGGTCGGCAACACCGCCAGCGTGAGAAGGCGGGCGGAGCCCACCGATGACGCCGCCGTTGCCGCAGCGGACCCGCCCAGGGGCACGATCGAGATACCGATCGAGCAGCTGGTTCCCGGTGACATCGTGACGCTCTCGGCCGGTGACATGATTCCGGCGGACTGCCGCATCATGACCGCCACGGACCTGTTTGTCGCCCAATCGGCCATGACCGGCGAATCGTTGCCGGTCGAGAAGTTTCCCGTCGCCGGTTCGGAATCCGCGTCCGCGCTGGAGATGGCCAACCTGGTGTTCATGGGCACCAATGTCATTTCCGGCGCGGCCAGCGCGGTTGTGCTGGCCACCGGCAACGATACCTATTTCGGCACGCTGGCAACGCGCGTGACGCGCACCGAGGGTGAGGCCACCGCCAACGCATTCCAGGTCGGCGTCAACAAGGTCAGCTGGCTGCTGATCCGCTTCGCCCTGGTGATGGTGCCGCTGGTCCTGCTGATCAATGGTTTCACCAAGGGCGATTGGCCCGACGCCTTCCTGTTCGCCCTGGCGGTGGCGGTCGGGCTGACGCCGGAGATGCTGCCGATGATCGTCACTTCCACGCTGGCGCGCGGGGCGGTGATGCTGTCGCGCAAGCAGGTGATCGTCAAGCGGCTGGATGCGATTCAGAGCTTCGGCGCCATGGACGTGCTGTGTACCGACAAGACCGGCACGCTGACCCAGGACAAGATCGCGCTGGCCCGCCACACCGACGTGGCCGGCAACGAATCGGACGAGGTGCTCGGCTTTGCCTATCTCAACAGCTACTACCAGACCGGCCTGAAGAACCTTCTGGATCGCGCCGTGCTCGACCATGTCGAGCTGAAGACCGAGATGAATATCGCGCGCAACTACAGGAAGGTCGACGAGATCCCGTTCGACTTCGAGCGCCGGCGCATGTCGGTGGTGGTGTCCGAGCGCGAAGAGCATCACGAGCTGATCTGCAAGGGGGCGGTGGAGGAGGTGCTCGCGATCTGCACCCGGGTGCGTTACGAGGACCAGCTCTATCCGATCGACGCCCGCGTACGGGAACGCCTGCAGGGTGTCACCGGGCAGTTGAACCAGGAGGGTCTGCGCGTGGTGGCCGTGGCCATGAAAGAGATTCCACCCGATCAACTGGTGTATTCCCGGGCGGACGAGTCGGACCTGACCCTGGTCGGCTACATCGCCTTTCTCGACCCGCCCAAGGAGTCGGCCGCGCCAGGACTGGCAGCGCTGGCGGCGCACGGCGTCACCGCCAAGGTGCTCACCGGCGACAACGAACTGGTCACTGCGGCGGTCTGCCGCCAGGTCGGGTTGGCGGTCGATGCGCTGGTGCTGGGTGTGCAGATTGACGAGATGGACGATGCGGCGCTGGCGGAGGCGGTCGAGCGGCACACGATTTTTGCCAAACTCTCGCCACTCAACAAGGAACGCATCGTCCACCGCCTACGCGCGAACGGTCATGTGGTCGGCTTCATGGGTGACGGCATCAACGATGCGCCGGCGCTGCGTGCCGCCGATATCGGGATCTCGGTCAACAATGCAGTGGACATCGCCAGGGAGGCGGCCGACATCATCCTGCTCGATCGCAGCTTGATGGTGCTCGAGGCCGGCGTGATCGAGGGCCGCAAGTCCTTCAGCAACATGCTCAAATACATCCGCATGGCGGCCAGCTCCAACTTCGGCAACGTGTTTTCCGTGTTGATTGCCAGCGTGTTGCTGCCGTTTTTGCCGATGCTGCCGCTGCAGTTGCTGATGCAGAACCTGCTCTACGACAGTTCGCAGATCGCCATTCCGTTCGATCACGTGGACGAGGATCTGGTCAGCCAGCCGTTGCGGTGGAATCCCGATGGGATCGGCCGCTTCATGTTGTTTTTCGGCCCGCTCAGCTCGGTTTTCGACCTCGTCACCTTTGCCGTGATGTGGTTCGTGTTCAAGGCCAACTCCGTCGAGAATCAGGCGCTGTTCCAGTCGGGCTGGTTCGTCGTCGGCCTGCTGACCCAGACGATGATCGTGCACATGATCCGCACGCCAAAAATCCCCTTCATCGAAAGCCGTCCCGCCTGGCCCCTGCTGGGCGCAACCTTGCTGGTCATGGCCATCGGCATATTTCTGCCGATGGGACCGTTGGCCGCGTACTTCAAGCTGGAGGCGTTGCCGTGGTCCTATTTTGCGTGGCTGGCCGGGATCCTGCTCGGCTATGTCCTGCTGACTTCGCTGATGAAGCGCTACTACATCCGCAGGTTCGGCTGGCACTGAAAACGCGGCGACACGACAGGACGACCCCGTTTTGCCGTCGTGACTCCGGGCTGCGGACCGGAGGGATGCCGCGATGGTATCCCTTGCAACCGGGCGTCTACGTCAAAATCACGGAGGCCGCGTTGTGATCTACCGGAGCGGTTGTCACAGTGAGGGTGCAAGACAAGGGTCTTATGCGAATCATCGGGCAGGCAGGCGTCCACATTGCGATGACCAGGGAGCTGGATCAAAGGCGGCTGGCCGGGCGGCGCGACGAAAAAACCGGCCAGTCTATTGGTCGGCACATTTGAGCGTGCGGACAGCCATCGCGGCCAGGGAAGTCCGCGCCGCGCACAAACACGGTGCAGGACCGACGCCATGAACCGCTCCACCAGGATAAACACGTGGTATATCGTTCTTGCCGTGATGGGCGTGCTCCTGGTGCAGAGCTTCTGGACGCAGAACAAAACCATCGAGACCATCCCGTACAGCCAGTTCGAAGCCGATCTCGACAAAGGCGCCGTCAAGAACGTGACGATCGGAACCGGCACGATCCACGGTACCTACGTCGCCCCGAGGGATGGCAAGACCGGTTTCGTCACCGTGCCGGTCTCGCCCGAGCTTGCGGCGCGACTCAAGGGTACCGGCGCTACCTATACCGGTGCGGTCGAGGACACCTGGCTCACCAGGCTCCTGGGTTGGGTGTTGCCGGCGCTGTTCTTCCTGGGCCTCTGGATGTTCCTCATCCGCCGCATGGCCGGCCGCCAGGGTATGGGCGGCCTGATGTCGATCGGCAAGAGCAAGGCGAAGGTCTTTGTCGAGAGCGACACCAAGGTCACCTTTGCCGATGTCGCCGGGGTGGACGAGGCCAAGGCCGAGTTGCAGGAGGTGATCGACTTTCTCAAGAACCCCAAGGAATACGGCTTGCTCGGCGCGCGCATGCCCAAGGGCATTTTGCTGGTCGGGCCACCCGGTACCGGCAAGACCCTGCTGGCGCGCGCCGTAGCGGGGCAGGCCGGTGTACCCTTTTTTTCGATCTCGGGGTCAGAGTTTGTCGAAATGTTCGTCGGTGTAGGCGCGGCGCGGGTGCGCGACCTGTTCGAACAGGCACGCAAGGCCGCGCCCGCCATCGTCTTCATCGACGAGCTCGACGCGCTCGGGCGGGCGCGCAATGCCGGCGTCATCCAGGGCGGCAACGACGAGCGCGAGCAGACGCTGAACCAGCTGCTGTCGGAACTGGACGGCTTCGATCCGACCGAGGGCGTGGTGCTGCTGGCCGCCACCAACCGACCCGAGATCCTCGATCCGGCACTGTTGCGCGCGGGTCGTTTCGACCGGCAGGTGCTGGTCGATCGCCCCGACCGTGCCGGGCGGGCGGAGATCCTCAAGGTGCACGTGCGCAAGATCACCCTGGCGGAGGATGTCGAGCTGGAGCAGGTCGCCGCGATGACCACCGGCATGACCGGCGCCGATCTTGCCAATCTTGCCAACGAGGCCGCACTGCTGGCGACGCGGCGGCGTGCCAAGGCGGTGAACATGGAGGACTTCACCCATGCCATCGAGCGAATCGTCGCCGGCCTGGAAAAACGCAACCGCCTGATCAACCCGAAGGAGCGCCGGATCGTCGCGTATCACGAAATGGGCCACGCGCTGGTGTCGATGGCGCTGCCCGGCGCCGACACGGTGCACAAGGTCTCGATCATTCCGCGCGGGGTCGGCGCACTCGGCTATACCATCCAGCGCCCGACCGAGGACCGGTTCCTGATGACGGAGGACGAACTGCGCAACAAGATCGCGGTGCTGATGGCCGGCCGCGCGGCGGAAAGCCTGGTGTTCGGCGCCCTTTCCACCGGCGCCTCCGATGACCTCGTCCGTGCCACCGACATCGCCCGCTCGATGGTGGCGCGCTACGGCATGGACCCTGATCTGGGCAGCGTTAGCTACGACCGGGACAAGCCGGGGTTTCTCGGCGACCGCAGCGTCGGTTATCTGGACCGCAGCTACAGCGAGGCCACCGCCGAGACCATCGACCAGGCCGTGCGCAGCATCGTGCAGACGGTGGCGCAGCAGGCTTTGGAAATCCTCACGGACAATCGTGACATCCTGGACCAGGCCGCCGCCCAACTGCTGGAGGTCGAGACCCTGGACGAGGCAGCGTTGCGCGAGCTTGCGAAGGGACTGCGACGTCCCGGCCACGCGGCGCCCGGGGCGGCGGGGAGCGAGTGATGATTCTTGCGAAATCCCACGCACGGCCGCTGAAGTGAACGGTTTTTCCGGTGTGTCGAATGGAAACGGGACCGGCCGGCAGCCGACGCACCGGCGATGCACGCCGACAGCAACCACCACTGCCGGGGCACGGGACCCGATGTCAACCAACTACCATCGAACCGGGACCCGGGAGTCGGGCAGCGGCAGAACCCGCGTGGCTGTCCCCGGCGGAGGCGGATTGTCCAGATGACCAGCAGCCAGCATCACCAGGCGGCCCCGGACCCGCTCGTCGGGAGCATCGTCGCGATCCGCGGCAGCGTCGTCGACGCGGCCTTTGCCGGCGCGGTACCACGCATCCACGACCAGTTGCGCGTGGGCGATATCGCGCTGGAAGTGGCCTCGCTGGCCGACCACGGCGTGGTGCGCTGCATCGCGCTGGGCACGGTGCGCGGGCTTGGGCTGGGCGCGCCGGTACATGCGACCGGTGCGCCGATCGAGGTACCCGTGGGCGATGCGGTACTGGGCCGGATGCTGAACGTGTTCGGTGCGCCGCTCGACGGCCTGCCTGCGGTCAGCGCCGGCGCGCGCCGCCCGATCCATCGCGCCCCGCCGGCACTGGAGGACCGGGTGCTGCGCGCCGAGGTCCTGGAAACGGGCATCAAGGCCATCGACCTGCTGTCGCCGATCGAGCGCGGCGGCAAGACCGGACTGTTCGGCGGTGCCGGGGTCGGCAAGACCGTGTTGTTGAGCGAGCTCATCCACAACACCGTGGAGCATCATCACGGCGTGAGCCTGTTCTGCGGGATCGGCGAGCGCTCGCGCGAGGCCGAGGAACTGTGGCGCGAGATGGGCGAGGCCGGTGTGCGCGAGCGGATGGTGATGTTGTTTGGCCAGATGAACGAGCCGCCCGGCGTGCGGCTGCTGGTCGGCGCCTCGGCGCTGACCATGGCCGAGTATTTCCGCGACGACCGCGGGCAGGACGTGCTGCTGCTGATCGACAACATCTTCCGTTATGTGCAGGCCGGTTCCGAGGTGTCCGGCCTGCTTGGGCGGATGCCCTCGCGCGTGGGCTATCAGCCGACGCTGGCGACCGAGCTGGCGGCCTTGCAGGAGCGCATCGCCTCGACCCGCAGGGGTGCGATCACCTCGATCCAGGCGGTGTATGTGCCGGCCGATGATTTCACCGATCCGGCGGCGGCGCAGATCTTCTCGCACCTGTCGGCCTCGGTCGTGCTCTCGCGCAAACGCGCCAGCGAAGGGCTGTATCCGGCTGTGGACCCGCTGGCTTCGGCTTCGGTCATGCTCACGCCCACCGTGGTGGGACAACGCCATTACGACGTGGCGCGGGCGGTGCGCCGGACGCTGGCCGAGTACGAGGAGTTGCGCGACATCATCGCCATGCTCGGGATCGAGGAGCTCTCGGCCCACGACCGCGCTACCGTGGCACAGGCCAGGCGGCTGGAGCGATTCCTGACCCAGCCTTTCGCCACCGTCGCGGGCGCCACCGGAACCACCGGCACACTGGTGCCGATCGACCAGACGCTGGAGGGCTGCGAGCGGATCCTCGCGCAGACCACCTTCGACCTGCCGGAAAGCGCCTATTACATGATCGGCGCGCTGGACGAAGCCAGGGACAAGGCATGAGCACGGCCAGGCAAATGCAGGTTCATCTTCGCCTGCCGGCACGCGTGCTGTTTCAAGGCACGGCGACCAGGCTGAACGCGGTCGCGGTCGACGGCGGGTTCGGCATCCTGCCCAACCATGTGGATTTCGTGACCGCGCTGGTGCCCTCGATCCTGCTGGTGGCGACGCCGGAAGGCGGCGAACGGATCTTCGGCATCGACGAGGGCCTGCTGGTCAAGAAGGGCCACCAGGTCGATATCGCGGTACGCCGCGGCGTGGAAAGCGCCGATCTGGATAGCCTGCGTGCGACGGTGCACGATACCTTCCATCAGATGGAGGATGAGGAGCGCGTTGCGCGCGCCGCGCTGTCGCGGCTGGAGGCCGACATGGTGCGCCGGTTCGCCAGCCTGAGGAAACCCCATCCATGAGCGGCCAGCGCGGCAAACCCGCTGACGAAATCGGCAAGCGTGCGCAACGCATGAAGGCGGCGCGGGAGAATCCCGGTCCGAGTCCGCTGCGCGGCATCGGCACCTTCGGCATGATCGGCTGGTCGGTGGCGGTACCGACCGTGGGTGGCGCGTTCCTGGGCCTGTGGCTGGATCGCGTGACGCCCCAGGATTTTTCATGGACCATCGCGCTGATCCTCGGCGGTGTGGCATTGGGCGCGCTGCTTGCCTGGGCCTGGGTCGGCAAGGAGGGCGGCGATCCATGAACGGCATCGACTGGGCTGCGTTCGGGTGGGGTACGCTGGCAGGCGTCGTGGCCGGCACGCTGTTCTTTGCCGGACTGGCGTTCGGTCTGCGACTGGCGCTGCGCCGCGCGCGGCCGACGCCGGTACTTGCGCTGAGCGCGCTGCTGCGTATCGCCGCGCTGCTGGCGGTGGGCTGGCTGGTGGCACTGGATGGCGGAGCAGCGGCCCTGGCCGGCTATGCGGCAGCGTTCCTGGCGACGCGATTTGTCGCCATCGCGCTGGCCAGGCCGGCGCCACCGCGGAGGGACAAGACATGCAACTGACTCCCGATCAGGACATCGTGTTCACGCTGGGCGGCATCCCGATCAATGCCACGATCTTCTACACCTGGATCATCATGGCGCTGCTGACCGGCACCTCGGTGCTGGTGACCCGCAAGCTGCGGCCTGACGTGCCGCCCAGCCGCTGGCGCACCACGCTGGAGGTGATCGTGCAGGGCATCCAGGGGCAGATCGACGAGATCTCGGCGCACCATGACCGCCGGCTGCTGTATTTCACCGGCACCCTGTTCCTGTTCATCGTCACCTCGAACCTGCTGATGGTGATACCCGGGTTCCATCCGCCGACGGCATCGTTGTCCACCACCGCGGCGCTGGCACTGTCGGTGCTGGTGGCGGTGCCGATCTTCGGGATCGGCAACCAGGGCCTGGGCGGGTACCTGAAAACCTGGGTGCAACCATCGGTCATCATGCTGCCGTTCAACATCATCGGCGAGTTCTCGCGCGGTATCTCGCTGGCGATCCGCCTGTACGGCAACATCATGAGTGGTGCGGTGATCGGCGGCATCCTGCTGGCCGTCGCGCCCTTCTTCTTTCCCGTGGTGATGGAAATGCTTGGGCTTCTCACCGGGCTGATCCAGGCCTACATCTTCGCCATCCTCGCCACGGTCTATATCTCGTCGGCCACGGTCCCGCCCTCCGACACTGCACCAACCGAAAAGGATTCGTCATGACCGATCTTTCCCTCATCGCCATCGTCTCCATCTTCACGGCCGGCCTGACCGTGTCCTTCGGCTCGCTGGGCCCCGCCCTCGGCGAGGGACGCGCGGCGGCGACCGCACTCAACGCCATCGCACAACAGCCAGACGCGGCATCCACGCTGTCGCGCACGCTGTTCGTCAGCCTGGCCATGATCGAGTCCACCGCGATCTATTGCTTCGTGGTGGCCATGATCCTGCTGTTTGCCAACCCGTTCTGGAATGCGGCGCTGGAAGCGGCGGCGCGCGCCACCGGCGGCTAGACGATGTCGATCGACTGGATCACGGTCGCGGCGCAGATCGTCAACTTCCTGGTACTGGTCTGGCTGCTGAAGCGGTTCCTGTACCGCCCGATCCTCGACGGCATCGACGCGCGCGAAAGGGAGATCGCCGAACGCATGGGCGAGGCCGCGCAGGTCCGGGCCGCCGCCGAGGCCGCCGCGGCGGATTACCAGGCGCAGGTCGACAGCCTACGCGCAGGACGTGAAGGCATGCTGGAGGAGGCCCGCAAGGCGGCCGAGGCCGAGCGCGACACGCTGCTGGCCGAGGCCCGCGCGCGTCTGGCACGCGAGCAGGCCGATCTCGCCCAACAGCGTGCGGAAGAGGCACGGCGCTACCGCGCGGACCTGCACCGCGACGGCGCCAGCGCGCTGCTGTCATTGACCCGCAAGGCGCTGAAGGATCTGGCGGACGAGACGCTGGAGGCGCGCATCGTGGCGCAGGCGGGCGGGCGCCTGACCGCGATCGCGGAGGAACTGCGCAAGGCCGCCGGTGAGTCGCTGCAGGCTGTTGCCATAACCCACGAGCCGCTGCCCGAGGCGGCGCGCGAGCGCCTGAGCAGCGAGCTTGCACGGCTGATTCCCGGCCTCACGGTGACGTTTCGCAGCGAGCCGGCGCAGGCGCCCGGCCTGACCCTGCGCCTGGGTGGAGCGCAGGTCGAATGGACCGTGGACAGCTATGTCGACGGGCTCGACGCGCTGCTGTCCGATGCCGGCCACGAGCAGCTCAGGCCGGGAGGATAAGGCGATGCAGCCCGACTCATCCTCGCCCAGCACGGCGGAGCTCCTGCAGTCCCTGCTGGACCGTCCCGCTCCCGGCCCGCAACTGAGCGAGATCGGCAAGGTGACCCAGGTGGGCGACGGGGTGGCGGTCGTCAGGGGACTGGCGCGCGCGCTCTCCGACGAGGTCCTGGAATTCGCCGGCGGAGAGCGCGGCATCGTCTTCGACCTGGAGCCGGGGAATCTGGGCGTGGTACTGCTGGGGCCTTCTCAGAACGTTGCGCTGGGCGAAGAAGTGCGCCGCACTGGTCGCGTGGTCAGCATACCCACGGGCGCTACCCTGTTGGGCCGGGTCATCGATGCCCTGGGCCGCCCCCGCGACGGCAGGGAGTCGTTGGACGCGGCGCCGCTGCGCCCGGTCGAGGCCGAGGCCCCCGGGATCCTCGAGCGCTCGGCCGTATCACGCCCGCTGGCGACGGGACTGAAGGCAGTGGATGCGGCCGTGCCGGTAGGGCGCGGCCAACGCCAGCTGATCATCGGCGACCGTCAGACCGGCAAGACCTCGATCGCGGTCGACACCATCCTGAACCAGAAAAACAGCGGCGTGCTGTGCGTCTATTGTGCCGTCGGCCAGCGCGGCGACGCGGTGGCCAAGGTGATCGGGGCGCTGCGCGAGGGCGGCATGATGGAGCACTCGGTGGTGCTGTCCGCCGGCGACGAGGAGGCGCCGGGACTGGCCCACATCGCGCCCTATGCGGCCATGTCGATCGCCGAAAGCCTCGCCGCGGACGGGCGCGATGTACTGCTCGTCATCGACGACCTGACCCGCCACGCCCATGCCTATCGCGAGTTGTCGCTGCTGCTGCGCCGCCCGCCGGGGCGCGAGGCGTTTCCCGGCGACATCTTCTACGTGCATGCCCGGCTGCTGGAACGCGCCGGCCAGTTCACCCAGGCGATCGGCGGCGGTTCGATCACGGCCCTGCCGGTGGTCGAGACGCAGGCCGAAAACCTCTCGGCATACATCCCCACGAACCTGATCTCGATCACCGACGGGCAGATCTATCTGTCGCCGCGCCTGGTGCGCCGGAACCAGTTTCCCGCGGTCGACCTGGGCATCTCGGTGTCGCGCGTCGGCGGCAAGGCGCAGAAGCGCGCCTTCCGCGAGGTGGCGGGCAACCTGCGCGTGACCCTGTCGCAATTCGAGGAACTGGAAGAGTTCGCCCGCTTCGGCACGCGACTCGATGCGGCGACCAAGGTGAGGCTGGCGCGCGGCGCGGCAGTCCGTGCGTCGCTGCGCCAGCGCGAGCGTGACCCGATTCCGGAGACCGAACAGCTCGCGGTGCTGGTGTGCGCCACGCAGGGGTTGCTCGACGGGATGGACGAAGGTGCCAGCACCGCGGCGATGGATGCGATCCGGGCGGCGGTGCGCGCCGACGATGGCGGCCTGGCCGAGCGTATTGCCTCCGATCAGGCCTTGGACGAGGACAGTCGGGCATGGCTCATCGACACGGCGCGCGCGGCACTGGCTGCGGCGGGCGACCCGGAGGGCAACCGTGGCCGAGACGCTTGAGGTCCTGACCCGCCGCAGCGAAACGCTGCGCAGCATCGGCGGCATCGTGCGCACGATGAAGACCATGTCGGTGATCAACGCCAATCCCTACGAGCAGGCCGCCCGCGCCATCGAGGCCTACCGCGCCACCGTGCTGGAGGGCCTGCATGCCTTCGTGCAGCAGCACGGGCCGCTGGCCTCCGCGCCTGGTGTCGCCAGCGGTCATGTGACCGTCGTGTTCGGGTCCGACCACGGGTTGTGCGGAAACTACAACGAGGTGATCGCCGCCGAGGTTGCACGCCACGCGGCCGATACCGGCAGCCCGGGTGGGGCGCGGATCATCTGCGTCGGTGCGCAGATGGAAGATGCGCTGACCGGGTTGGGGATGGTCCCCGAGGCGACCCTGCTGTCGCCTACCACACCCGACGGGCTGGGCCGATTGGCCGGCGTACTGGTGACACGGCTGGACGAGATCCGTCGCGGCGGGGACCCCGGGTCGCTCACCGTCATCCTGGCCTTTTCCCGGCGCGCAGCCCACGGCCAACAGCTGCCGGTGACCCAGCCCCTGCTGCCACTCGATCCGGAACTGGCACGCAGCCTGGCCAGCCGACCCTGGCAATCGCGCAGCCTGCCGCGATCGACCCTGCCTGCATCCGCGCTGCTGGCGGCACTGATCCGCGGTTACCTGTTCGCCAGCCTGTTCCGCGCCGCCGCCGAGGCACTGGTTACCGAAAATGCCGCGCGGCTGGCGCGGATGCAGCAGGCCGAGCAATCGGTCGCGGACCGGCTGGAGGAACTGACCGCGCAAACCCGCGCCGTGCGACAGGACGAGATCACCACCGAATTGCTGGATGTCATCATCGGCTTCGAGGCGCTCAAAGACCGTGAAAAGCGCAAACGCACATCGTCCTCGACGGACCACGCGCCATGACCGCACTGATCACTGCCCTGACCAATCCCGACGCCTATCGTCACCCGGCCTCCGGCGTCGAGCTCATTGAAACGCATATCTCCTGGGTACTGCTCGCCGGCGACTATGCCTACAAGATCAAGAAGCCGGTGGTGCTGCCGTTCGTCGACTTCGGCACGCTGGCGGCGCGCCATCGCTATTGTGAGGACGAAGTGCGGCTCAACCGCCGGCTCGTCCCGCAGGTCTATCTGGGGGTCGTGCCGATCACCGGCAGCGTCGAATCCCCCGTCGTCGACGGTTGCGGCACCGTTCTGGAGTACGCGGTCAAGATGCACCGCTTCGGGCAGGACGCCTTGTTCGACCATTTGCTTGACCACGACGCATTGGACCCGGAACTCATCGACGCACTCGCCGAACGCATCGCGGCGTTTCATGCCGAAGCGCCAGCCACGACAGGCCCGGACTTCGGCACGCCGGACAAGGTGCTGCAGCCGGCGCTGGACAACTTTTCGGACATGCTGCCGCACGCGGATCCCGGACGCCGCGCCATGCTCGATGCGCTGGCTGCCTGGACGCGGCAGACCTTCGCACGCCTCGAGGCGGTGTTCGCCGCGCGCCATCGCGACGGCTGGGTGCGTGAGGGCCACGGCGATCTGCACCTGCGCAACATCGCCCTGATCGACGGCCGTCCGGTGCCGTTCGACTGCATCGAGTTCAGCGCCGAGTTCCGCTGGATCGACGTGATCAACGAGGTGGCATTCCTGGTCATGGACCTGATGGATCGGGGGCGCCCCGATCTCGGCTACCGTTTTCTGGATGGCTATCTGGCGGCCACCGGCGACTACGCCGGTGTTGCCGTGCTGCGCTTTTATCTGGTCTACCGCGCGCTGGTGCGGGCCAAGATCCACGACCTGCGCGCTCGCCAGACCCAGGCCGACCCGCGCGAAGTGGCGCGGCTGCAGGCCGCCGCCGACCATTACCTGGCGCTGGCGGACGACATCGCGCGGGCACGGAAGCCGACCCTGATCCTGATGCACGGTTTCTCGGGCGCCGGCAAAAGCCGGGTGGCCGCCGCGCTGACCGGGGCCATCGGTGCGATTCGCTTGCGCTCGGACGTCGAGCGCAAGCGCCTGTTCGGGCTGGATGCCGGCGCCCACAGCCACTCGGGGATGAACACCGGCATCTACAACCGCGAGGCCGGTGCGAAGACCTATGCGCGCCTGGCCGAACTGGCGCAGACGATCCTGACCGCTGGTTACCCCGCCATAATCGATGCGGCGTTTCTGGCGCGCTGGCAACGTGAACCGATGCGGGAGCTGGCCGACAGACTGGGCGTGCCACTGCGGATCATCGACTGCACCGCCGACGGCGGTACCTTGCGTGAGCGGGTGAGTGCCCGTGCCGCGCGCGGTGGGGATGCCTCCGAAGCGACGCCCGAGGTTCTCCAGCGCCAGATGGCCGCCGACGAACCCCTCACTGTCAGCGAGCAAGAACACGTCATACGTTGCCCGATGGAAGGCGCCGAAGCCGACAGTGTCGCCGCTTGCGTGGCAAGCGTCGTGAAAAACCTGGATGGCCCAGGCTCCTAGCTACGGCCTGGGCCGCGGCGTGGTTGCCACGCTCGGTGGCAGGATCGGCAACGTCACCTTCGGCTGGTCACCGGTCAGCGATCCCAGGAAATCGGTGATCTTGTCGACTTCGTCGTCGGTCAGCCTGGCGCCAAGCTGGCTGTCGCCCATGATCGCCACGGCCTGTCGCAGGTCCCATACCTTGCCCGAATGAAAATAGGGCGGTGTGAGTGCGATATTGCGCAATGGAGCCGCCCGGAAGACATACTCGTCGCTGGCGGTCGCGGTCACTGCGAAGCGGCCCTTGTCGTGCGGCGGCAGGATCTCGGCACCGGGGCGCTCGACGACGCCAAACGCGGCATACATGCTGCCGCCCACGTTGATGCCGCCGTGGCACGCCACGCAGCCCTTGCTGATGAACAGCGCCAGGCCTTCCTTCTGGTTCGCATCGAGTGCTTCCTCGTCGCCCTCGAGGTAGCGATCGAACGGTGCGTTCGGCGTGATCAGGGTGGCCTCGAACACCGCGATCGCCCTGCGCACGTTGTCGAAGGTAAGCGGATCGGCGGCGCCTGGAAAGGCCTTGGCGAATACCGCCAGGTAGCCGGGGATGCCCTTCAACTGTTCGACCACATGTGCCTCGGTGGTACCCATTTCCAGCGGGTTGACCAGTGGCCCACCGGCTTGCGCCTCGAGATCCTCGGCCCGCCCATCCCAGAACTGGGCGACGTTGAACACGGCGTTATACACGGTCGGTGCATTGCGGCCACCATGCTGCCAGCGGTGGCCCAGCGAGGTTTCCTGCAGGTCGACTCCACCCATGCCGAGCATGTGGCATGAATTGCAGCTGATGGAGTGGCTTTCGGACAGCCGCGGCTCGAACCAGAGCATCTTGCCGAGGTCCACCCTGGCCGGGCTGGCCGCGTTGTCCGGCAGCGCCGGCGCGGTGGCGGGTACGGGCTTGAACAGGCCCTGGGCCTGTTTCATCAGTGCCGTCTGCGACCAGGCCGGGCCGGCCAGCATGAGTACGAGGACCATCGATGAAACGCGTTTGATCGACGACATGACCTGCACCTCCGTGATTAGGTGGCAATCGAAATCATCAATGTCTGTTGCGTGTCCGGGCCCGGCAGTGGCGCGAACGGACGCACTTCCAGATCACGCCATCACCCGGCGGTCAGCAGCATCTTGATGGCCTTCTCCTTGGCCGCCTCGGTGAACATGTCGTAGGCCTTCTCGATCTCGTCGAGTTTGAAGCGATGGGTCACCAGTTGCCCGGGCTCGACGCCACCACTCTCGACCACACGCATCAATACCGGAACGGTGTTGGTGCTCACCAGGCCCGTGCGCAGGGTGATGTTCTTGATCCACAAATCCTGCAACTGCAGATCGACGCTCGTGCCGTGCACGCCGATATTGGCGATATGCCCGCCCGCCCGCACGATGCGCTGGCAGACATCGAAGGTCGCGGGGATGCCAACCGCCTCCATGGCCACGTCCACGCCTTCCCCATCGGTCAGCTTGTCGATCGCCTCGATCGGGTTCTGCGCGATGGTGTCGGTGGCGCCGAGCTGCCTGGCCATGGCCAGGCGATTCTCGTCCGGGTCGATCATGATGATCCGCGCCGGGGAGTAGAAGCGCGAGGTCATCAAGGCCGCCAACCCGATCGGGCCGGCGCCGACGATGGCTACCGTGTCGCCAAGCTTGACCTCGCCGTTGAGGGCGCCGATCTCGTGTCCGGTGGGCAGGATGTCGCTGAGCATCACCGCCGCGGCCCGGTCCATCCCCGTGGGCAGCAGATACAGGCTGTTGTCCGCGTGCGGGATGCGCACGTACTCCGCCTGGGTACCGTCGATCAGGTGGCCGAGAATCCAGCCGCCGTCGCGGCAGTGTGCGTAGATGCCGCGCTTGCAGTAGTCGCAGCGGCCGCAGGAGGTGACGCAGGAAATCAGCACCTCATCGCCGACCTTGATGTTGCTCACGCCATCGCCGACTTCCTCGACCACGCCCACGCCTTCATGGCCCAGGGTGCGGCCGTCCACCACGGCGGGTACGTCGCCCTTGAGGATGTGCAGGTCGGTGCCGCAGATGGTGGTGTGGGTGATGCGCACGATGGCGTCGGTGGGCTTGTCGATGGTCGGGCGTGGTTTTTCCTCCCAACTGCGCTTGCCGGGACCATGGAATACCAATGCTTTCATGATGCTTGCTCCCAGAGGGTGAGACGATGCCGGTGGTGGCCCTTGCCACCAGTTGCCACAGCAAGGTGACACGGGTCGCCGGCCCCGGTTTTGACCTACCTCAAGTTCAAGCCCGTCTTGGGGCAAACGCGACGGGTGGCCGGATGTGATGACGCCGTCATTTCCGGTGGCTCGCGGCGACGACTGCGAATGCACCTTGCCCGTGTCCGGCACGCAGCGGTTCGATTTCCTGGGCCTCGGGCAGCGGACCGGTCAGTGTCTGCGCCCACGCGTCGATGCGGAAGCCACCCGCGATCAGCCGTCGCTCCACCTCGTCGGCCGAATGGAACCGCGCGTCGCGGTAGAACAGGTTGTCCGCCTGGCGCACCAGATAGTGCTGCCCCGGCGGACTGTCGCGGTCGATGAAGCCGATCACCAGACGTCCGTGCGGCCGGAGCACCCGGCGCACCTCGGCAAGCGTCGCATCCACGGACTCCAGGAAACACAAGGCGGTCACCATCAGCACGTGATCGAAACGGCCATCCGCGAACGGCAGGTGTTCGCCGAAACCCCGCATCGTCTGGATGCCCCGCGCTGCGGCGTGGGCCAGCATGGCTGGCGCAGGGTCCAGCCCGACCTGCACGCCCAGCGGCGCGGCGAAGCGCCCGCTGCCCACGCCGATCTCCAGGCCGTACCCTTGCCAGGGAACGAACGGCCGCAGCGCGAGCAGTTCGGAGACATAGGCGGCTTCGTGCATGGCGAACCAGGCCTCATAGCGCGCGTGGTGGGTTTGGAAAGGCGAGAATGCCGGCATGGGCGTCGGTCTCACGGCGGGGCGATCATGGCGTCGCTGCCATGATCGACGAAGTGATCGCCCGACCCGTGCTCGGGCAGCAAGGCCACGAAATGCCGTCGTGTGCCGGCGTCGGAACGGTCGCCTCTCCCATCGGGGCGGGCAGGGCGCATCGAGCACCGCGTGCTCTTGCGCCGGTGCCCGTCGGTGCCTGCTTTTCCGTGGCGGCCGGAACTGCTCAGAAGGTGAACGTGCGCAGCTGCGGATCCAGCATCTGGCCCGCCATTTCTGGTGGCATGGCCACCTTCACACCCTCGATCAGGTCATTTTCGCTGTGCTCGCTGTTGGGCAGATACAATGCGCAGACCTTGGCGATGCCACCTCGTTTCAACAGTCCATGGAGCATCTGGCCGGGGGTCACGTCTTTCGGTTTCAACGCCGGTGCCGCGTAGCTCTTCAAGGCCAGATCCCCCGCCTTGTCGCACAGCAACACATGTACTTTGGCCCCCTGCTCGGCCATGGCATTGGCAAGCACCATCGCCATGCCCTGGGTCTGCAGGGAGTCGCTGGAAAGAATCACCAGGACCTCCCCGATGGCCTTCTGATCTGCCGCCTGCGCGCCGGTGGGCGCAATGGCGATCATGGCCGTTACGACAAGCACCTTGAAATAGTCGATCATGATGTGGAACTCCGCTGTGGCAAATCGCGGGCGCGAATGCCTGGCCCCGATCATCCGTGAACGCGCGTGATGATCGCGCAGAGACCTGGATTCACACCCTGCGGACGCGCCGGCGGTCACCAGAAGCTGCGCACCGTAGTGCGGCCACCTTGTCGGCATCGGAGCCGACGACAGGCGTTGACGGACGCGGGTGTTCTCACAGCCGATGGGTCATCCGCGATGGCTGATGCGCGTACGTGCCCTCGGCACAATGCGCACGCACATGCTCAGTCGTGCGCGATCGGCTGGTCGGTAAACAGGTAGTCCTTCAGCTGCCGGGAAAAAGTCGGGTCCCGACGCCGGATCCACTCAAGCAGCATGGCGGCGTGTTCCTTCTCCTCGTCGCGGTTGTGCGCGAGGATCCCCTTGAGTGCTTCGTCGCCGCAGGCGTCGCGGCGCTGGTTGTACCAGTCGATTGCCTCCAGTTCCTCCATCAGCGAGACGATCGCGCGGTGCATGTCGCGGGTCTCGGCCGAGAGATCTTCGAAACGCTCGTGATAACCCTCACTGGACATGGAAGTGCTCCTTCATGGTCGGAAATGAATCAGGAGTCCGAGGGTACGCCTCCGCCGCTATCCAGTCGAACGGCTCTCTCCAGTGCCCCGACGCCGGTCCGGGGGAGGGCTTTCAAGCGCGGAGGTCCGGCCCTGGTGGGGATCACCATGGGACGAGAGGATCCTGATCCGGACGGGGCGCAAGACATCGGGCGTGTTCCAGCGACATTTCAGCGATGGGATGCCCTTGGCTATCCTGCGGCGACCGTTCGACGGGTGTGGTCGGCGATCACCGCTTCTTCGTCGGTGGGAATGACCCATGCCTGCACGGTACTGCCCGCAGCACTGATCCTGCCGGCGCCGGCACGGTTGGCCGTCCGGTCCAGCGCCACGCCGAGCCAGGCTGCGTCACGGCAGACGCGCTCACGCACCAGCACGCTGTTTTCGCCGATGCCGGCAGTGAACACGATTGCATCGAGGCCGCCCAGTGTGAAAGCCAGCGCCCCCAGCTCGCGGCCTATGCGGTGCACGAAAAGGTCGATCGCGTCCGTGGCACCCGGGGCATCGCTGGCCTCGAGCGTGTGCATGTTGCCGGAAATGCCGGACACGCCGAGCAGGCCCGATTGCTGGTACAGCAGGGCCTGCACCTGCTCGGCATCCATCTGCAGCTCCGTCATCAGGTACAACACCACGCCCGGATCCAGGGCGCCGCAGCGGGTGCCCATCGGCAGTCCGTCCAGTGCGGTGAAGCCCATCGTGGTCGCCACGCTTTTGCCATCACGCATGGCGCACATGCTGGCGCCGTTGCCGAGATGCAGCACCACGATGCGTCCAGTCGCTGCCACGCCGCGCTGCGCCATCACCGAGGCGATGTACTCGTAGGACAATCCGTGGAATCCGTAGCGGCGGATGCCGCGCGCGGTGATGGCTGCGGGCAGCGCAAACGCCTGTTCGACGGGTGACTGCGTATGGTGGAACGCGGTGTCGAAGCAGGCGACCTGCGGCAGGCCGGGCACGCGGGTGAGCAACGTCCGGATCGGCGTGAGGTTGTGGGGCTGATGCAGCGGCGCGAGCGGGATCAGTGCTTCCAGCGTGCGCAGTACCCCGGTATCGACCCGCACCGGAGCGGTGTAGTGTTGGCCGCCGTGCACCACCCGGTGCCCGACCGCCTGGATGCGGTACCCCTCGAGGTGGGTCGGCACGGTGTCGAACAGGAAGGCCATGGCGTCGCCGTGACCGAACGATGTGCTCTGTGGCCAGTCTTTCACCTCCAGTTGCCGGCCGCCGCCATCATGTACGAGATAGCGCGCAGACGCACCGAGGCCCCTGATGCTGCCGGCAAGCACACGCCGCAGTACTGGTCCGTGATCGTCGAACACCGAGAACTTGATGCTCGACGAGCCGGTATTGATCACGGCAATGGCGTTTCGCATGGCGTGTATCCTGGCTGACGAGTGGTCGGGCGCGACCGGGATCGCCCCCGCCCCGGATGCCGATCACCGCGTATCCTGGGCCGTGGCTGCAGGTCGGTGACAGCGCTCCTTGCGACGCCCGGGGCAACCCCGATGATGGAGCGCTCTCATCGTTCCTTCCCGACCCTCGCAGGACGGAGTGAACGGATGAGGCGTGGTACCGGCATGGTCAGAACTCCATGCTCAGCGCCACCGAGCCGAATGCGTGGTCGCCGCGCTGGCCGTCAAACTCGCGGGTGCGCCACACCCGCATCAGGGCCAGCCGGATACCGCGCGCGTGGACCAGCCACTGGCTGCTGATGCCCGTGGCGATCTGCCCGACCCAGGGGCGGCGGGTGACATGGTGGCTCGAGCCGAACAGGTTGCCGTCGAGCGAGAAGTCCCAGGCCACCCGCTTGACCTCGACGTTGACGAACACGTGGGTGCCGGGCCGCGGCGCAGCACTGGATTGCGGTTGGACGGTACGCAGCCCGGCCGCGGCCGATGGCGGCCGGTTTTCCGTGCCGGGGCGAATCGGATAACTACCGAAATCGTTGGGTAGGTTCCAGCCCGCGCGCAGCTCGATGCCGGCACTGGCGGCGGTCTCGATGTTGCCCAGTCGCAAGGCGTAGCTGCCGATCATGTCGCTGCCCCATCCCTGCCGTACCGCACCCGCGCCGACGTAGGGCTTGAACTTGCGCTCCATCGCGACCTGGAACGCCGGCTCGTTGTGCAATTGATTGTCCCAGCCGCGAAAGCGATCGATGCCGCGCAGGTCGTGCACCAGGTTTTGCGACTGCTCGGCCAGCGACCAGGGGCCGATCACGCCAAGAGTCAGCTCGCGGGTGTCGAGCATTTCGTAACGGGCACCTTGCGGATGGATACGACGGTTCCAGGCCAGGCCCATGTAGAGCAAGCCCGCATACGGCCGGTCGTCGGTAATCAGATCCTTCCTGGTCTTGTCTTCCGGCGTATACATGGACTGGCCGAAGCGGGCCACCACGTTCTGTGTATTGGCGGGGTTGTCGGCGTCGGCCCAGAAACCCGGGTTCATGAACTTGATGAACTGCGCGTACAGTCGGACCGGCGCCGGGAGACACTCGGGGCGCAGCCTGCCGGGAATGTCCCGCGACACCAGGGTGAGTGCCACGCCGTTCGTGTAGTTCTGGTCGGTGCCGGTAAACAGATCGTTTTCCAGCCTTGCCGTACCGCCGCGCCAGTGCAGGGTTTCCTCCGGCGCGCATCCATGCTTGTCATCTGCCTGCGCGGCGAGGGCCGGGACGCTCACGAGCGCACCCGTCGCCAGCACGGCGTACGCGATGACCTGCCTTGCCCATCGCCCGCAGGCGCGGCGAAGGTAACCATGTTTCATTACGCCTCCGCATAAGGCGGTTTGCCGGCATAGAACCCTTCAAGCGTCGAGACGATCTCTTCAGCCGTGTCGACCACGGTGAACAGTCCGGTGTCCTGTGCACCGATGTACCCCTGGTCGACAAGGTACGCGAAATCGATGGCGCGGTGCCAGAATTCCCTGCCGGCCAGCACGATGGGCATGCGCGGGATCTTGCCAGTCTGCACCAGAGTCAACACCTCGAACAACTCATCGAACGTACCATAGCCGCCGGGGAAGGCAACCAGCGCCTTGGCGCGCAGCAGGAAGTGCATCTTGCGCAAGGCGAAATAGTGGAAACGGAAGGCGAGTTCGGGCGTGATATAGGGATTGGGTGCCTGTTCGTGCGGCAGGGTGATATTCAACCCGATCGAGCGCGCGCCGGCCTCGAATGCGCCTCGATTGGCTGCCTCCATGATGCCCGGACCACCGCCCGTGACGACGACGAAGTCGCAGCGCCCTTCCTGCTGGAAGCGGGTGGAGACGATATGCGCGAAACGACGCGCCTCCTCGTACAGCCGTGCCTGGGTCCGGGCGAGGGCTTGCCCCGCTGTCCCTTCGCCATCGGCCGCATCGCCCGCCGCCGCGGGATCTTCGGGGGCAGGGATCCGGGCGCTGCCGAACACGACGACGGTCGAGTCGATCCCTTGCGCGCGCAATTGGTGTTCCGGTTTGAGCAACTCCAATTGGAGCCGCAGCGGGCGCAGGTCGTCCAGCGCCAGGAACTCGACGTCCTGTTGCGCGAGTCGATAGGCAGATCCGTCGAGGATCGCGTTCAACAGTCGTTCGCGCTCGTCGGGATCAACCATGGCGGTACACGGCCGCGGTGCAGCGATCACTGCGTGCCGTCCTCTGGCCCGGGCCCGATCCAGCCGGAGCTGGATCGGCTGCAGCCGCTCGGTGCAAACCGATGCGGCGTGTGCCCGGCCGCGAGTGCGCATCGGGCAGGGGCCGGGACAGGGTTTCACGGGTCGCCATACGACGCGCGCGCTGACGGCGGGAGGGGAGAACCGCGATCGTCAGGTCTGGCCGCGCCGCGTCGTATGGCGGCCCCTGAAACCGAGTCCGGCCGGCGTCACGTGGATGTTGCCGTTGCGGGAACTGCGGTCCGGCTCCGTCACGCATCGGGCTATCCATCTTGTTTTTCGGAACGGTGCTGTGCTGGGGATTGTTGCTTGCTTGCAATCGGGCTGCGCGCCTCCGATGCGGCGGCGGGGGCGTCCCAGCCACCGCCCAGCGCCTTGAACAATGCGACCAGATTGATCGCGGTGTCGGTATGGGCGCGCACGTAGGCATCCTCGGCATCGCGCAGGGCGCGCTCTTCGGTGAGCAGGTCGGTGAGCGAGATGTCACCGGCCTTGTAGCGCGTTTGCGCATGGCTGTAGCTTCTGCGCGCGGCGTCCCGGGCCACGCTCTGGCGTTGCACCGCGTCCAGGCCCAACTGGTAGTCGCTCAGTGCGCGTTCCGCATCGCCCAGCGCGGCCAGTACGGCCTTTTCATAGGCCAGCGCGGCCTGTTCCTGCCGTGCCTCGCTGGCGCGGATTTCCGCGCGCACGCGACCACCGTCGAACACGCGCCAGGAGATCAGCGGCATGACAGAAAATCTCTGGCTGGCGGATTCGAACAGGTTGCTCGCATCCAGCGACTCGAAGCCGCCGCCGGCACCGATCGACAGCTTCGGAAACAGCTCGGCGGTGGCCACGCCGATATCGGCGGTACGGGCGGCCAGGGTACGCTCGGCCGCACGCACATCAGGTCGACGGCGCAGTATGTCGGCGCGCTCGCCCACGGGGATCGGGGTCAGTGTGATCTCCGCTGTGCTGGTGTCGAGCAATGCCAGCTCGCGCTCCGGCGGTGCGCCCAGCAGCACGCCCAGGCCCAGCGCGGCGGCGCGTGCCCGCGCGCGGATATCGGGCAGGCCGGCGTCGGCGGCCGCGAGGCGCGCCTGCGCGGTGTCGACATCGGCCTGCGCGGCGTCGCCCGCAGCGAAGCGCTCGCGGACCAGATCCAGCGTCTCCTGCAAGGTCCGTACCGAGGCCTCACGCGCAGCCAGCTCGCGTTGGGCGCCCCGGAGCGTGAGGTAGCTGCGTGCGACCTCGGCGGTGACGCTGATGCGGGTGGCCTGCGCATCGGCCTGCGCCGCCTGCATGCTGGCCTCGGCACTTTCCACCGAGCGCCGGGTTCTGCCGAACAGATCGATTTCCCAACTGGCGTCGAAGCCGGCATCGTAGATCGTCTGGTCGCGATCGAGCCCGGGAATGGAATTGATCGGCAATGGTCCGTTCTCGCTCTGCCGGCGTCGGGTCACGCTGCCACTGGTATCGACCTCTGGTGCGTAATCGCCTGCGGCGCGGTCGCGCAGTGCGCGCGCCTCACGGATACGTGCCTGCGCCTGGCGCAGGTCGACGTTGCTGGCCAGGGCGACATCCACCAGCCGGTCCAGGATGGGATCGTTCAGCGACTTCCACCAGGTCGCCAGGGCAACCGACGCCTGCGCGTCCTCGGTCGATTGGGTCCAGCCACTGCCGGTGTCCACCGCCGGTGGATTGCGATAGTCGGGGCCGACGGCGCAGGCGCCGAGCAGCAGCGCACTCAGCGCGGTGATTGCTGTGCCCGCTGCGTGAGGCCGGAGATTCAGTGAACGTTTCATGGTAGTTCCTTTAACAATCGTTGGGAGCAGTCACTGCAGGCGGCTGCGGACCAGCAGCGTCGCTGCCGTCAGCGTTGTCAGTGCGATCACTGCCAGCGGCCAGGTGTTGGCGATGATGTCCGAGAGCGGCATCGCCTTGAGGAAGGTGCCTTCGACAATGATCAGGAAGTGGGTGAGTGGAATTCCCTGTGCCATCCACTGCAGCACCTCGGGCATGTTTTCCACCGGCGTGGCGAAGCCCGACATCAGCACCGCCGGCACGCCGATCGCGAAGGCCCCCATGATGGCCTGCTGCTGGGTCGCGGAGACCGCCGAGATCATCAGGCCGATGCCCACCACCGACAGGATGAACAACAGCAGGCTCGGCAGCAGCAGCCAGAACGAGCCGGTGAAGGGCACGCCAAACAGGAACGCGGCGGCGGCGATCATCAGCAATCCCAGCACGGCGCCGATGGCAAGCGCAGGTACGGTCTTGGCGATGATGATTTCCGGCGTGGTGGTGGGCGAGACCAGCAACTGGTCGAACGTGCCCAGCTCGCGTTCGCGCGCAATCGACAATGCGGTGATCATCAGTGCGCTGAAGAAGACCAGGATGCCCGACAGGGCCGGCACCACGAACCATCGGTAGATCAGATTGGGATTGAACCAGTTGCGGACGACAATCGGGGAGGCGCGCGGCGGCTCCTTTCTGGCGTCGGTGCCGACCTCCGCCGCGATGGCGTTGAGATAGCCGACCGTGATCTGGCCGGCATTGCTGCGCCGACCGTCGACGATGACCTGCATGGTGCCGGTGCCTCCCGCGGCGATGTCGCGTGAAAAGTCCGGTCCCATATCGAGCGCGGCAAGGACCTTGCGCTCATCGATCAGCCTGCGCAACTCGTCACGGTTGCTCACCGTGTACAGCTTGTCGACGAAGTCCGCGACACCGACCCGGGCCTCCATTTCGTAAGACCAATGGCCGGCATCCTGGTTGTAGACGGCGATGTTGGCGTTGCGTACCTCCAGCGTGGTGGCGAAGGTGAAGACCAGCAACTGCATCAGCGGCGGCACGAACACGATGAGGCGGCTGCGCGGATCGCGCAGGACACTGAGCAGCTCCTTGACGATCTGCGCACGGAGGCGGCCATTGACGAATGTGTTCAATAGGCGTTGCATCGCTCAGAACTCCAGATTCTTGCGTGTTTTGTACTTGGCGATCACGAAGAAGATCACGCCGATCGCCATCATCGCCGCCAGATTCGGCAGGAACACCGCCCAGACGTCACCGGCCAGGAATACCGTCTGCAACGAGGCCACGAAGTAGCGTGCGGGGATCAGGTAGGTGATGGCCTGGATGGCCATTGGCATGGCGTCGATTTCGAACAGGAAGCCCGAGAGCAGGAAGGACGGCAGGAAGCCGGAGAACAGGGCGATCTGCGAGGCAAGGAACTGGTTCTTGGTGACTGCCGAGATCAGCAATCCCTGGCCGAGTGCGGGAACCAGGAATACCGCGGACAGGGTCAGCAGCGCCAGCAGCGAACCGCGCAACGGTACATCGAACACGAAGATCGCGAGCGCTGCCGAGACCAGGGTGGCGAACATGCCGAGCACGAAATACGGCAGCAATTTGCCGATCAGGATCTCCGCCACCGAAGCCGGGGTCGACATGACCGCTTCCATCGTTCCCCGTTCCCATTCGCGCGCGACCACCAGTGCGGTGAGCATGGTGCCGATGATGGTCATCACGATCGCGATGGCCCCGGGTACCAGTGATCGGCGACTTTCCAGCTCGGGGTTGAACCAGTAGCGTGGCTCCAACTCGATCGCCGCTGTCGGGGGAGGGGCGGCAGTGCGGCTTGCGCCCCAGAGCTGCACGATGCCCTGTGCGTAGTTGGCGACGTAATTGGCGGTGTTTGGCTGCGAGCCGTCGGTCACCACCTGTACCAATGGTTGCGGTACGGGAGACGCCAGCCTGCGTTCGAAGTCCTGTGGAATCACCACGAAACCGCGCAGCTCGCCGGATACCAACTTGTCGGCGACCTCGCGGCGGTCGCGCGCCGGCGTAACTTTCAGGTAGCTGGTGCCGGTAAAGGCGGCGGCCAGCGACTGTGCCGCGGCGGAATCGGATTCCAGCACCACGCCGGTGCGCACCTCGCGCACGTCCAGCGACACCGCATAGGCGAACAGGAACAGCAGTACCACGGGCATCACGAAGGCGATCAGGATGGTGGACGGATCGCGCACCGCCTGCAGGCTTTCCTTGCGCACCAGCGCGATCAGGCGGCGCCAGTCGAATTTGTGGCTGGCCTGCTCCCGGTTGGCCTGGCCACGGGGCACTGCGCTGGTGTGGGTCTCGATGGTTTCACTGTTCATGCCGCCGCCTTGGCGTCTGTGCGCGCCTCGTCTTCGAGATCGGCCGATTCGACCAGATGGATGAACGCGTCTTCCATCGTCGGATCGGGATGCTTGTCGCTGCGGGAATCGCGCTTGAGTGCGTCAGGTGTGTCGAGGGCGATCAGCTTCGCGCGGTACATCATCGCCACGCGGTCGCAGTACTCGGCCTCGTCCATGAAATGGGTGGTGACCATCACCGTCACGCCCTTGCGGGCCAGGCCGTTGATGTGGGTCCAGAACTCGCGCCGGGTGATCGGATCGACGCCGGAGGTCGGCTCGTCCAGGAACAGCACCGGCGGACGGTGCATCAGCGAACAAGCCAGCGCCAGGCGCTGCTTGAAGCCCAGTGGCAGCGAGTCCGGCGAGGTGGAGAGGTATTGCTTCAAGTCGAAGGTCTCGATCATCTCGTCGATGCGCTCGCGCTTGGCCGCGCCCTCCAGTCCGTACACGCCGGCGGAGAATTGTAGGTTCTGTCTTACCGTCAGCAGGCCGTACAGGGAAAACTTCTGCGCCATGTAGCCGAGCTGGCTCTTGGCCGCTCCTGTGGCGCGGCGCAGGTCGTGTCCGACCACGTGCGCCTCGCCCTCGGTCGGTTTCAGCAGCCCGCACAGCATCTTGAACGTCGTGGACTTGCCAGCGCCGTTGGGTCCGAGCAACCCGAAGATTTCGCCCCTTTGGACCTGGAAGCTGACGTTGTCGGTGGCGGTGAAATCGCCAAAGCGCTTGGTCAGGTCCTTGCAGGACACCGCGATGTCCGAATCGAGCTTGACGACATCCATGCGGTCGGCCAGTTCCGAGGTGCCGCCGGGACCACCGCCGAGCAGATCGATGAACGCGTCCTCGAAGCGTGCCTGCACGGGTTCGAGTTGCGCGCCGACCTTGTCGGCCAGTGCATCGACCTCTTCGCGTCCGGCATCCTTGCGCAATACCACGCGAACGGCGTCGCCCTGGATCACGCCATCGCCGACGGTGCGCAGATCCAGTGCCTGCGACAACACGGCGCGACGCTCACCGCTGACTCCGGTCAGACGGAAGCTGCGCTGCTTGAGGCGATCGGTGAGCTCCTGCGGCGGGCCGTCGAATTCGAGCTTGCCTTCGTTGAGCAGCAGCACGCTCTCGCAGCGCTCGGCTTCGTCGAGGTAGGCTGTCGACCAGACCACGGCCATGCCGTCATCGGTAAGTTCCTGCACCATGCGCCAAAGGTCCTGGCGACTGACTGGATCGACGCCGACGCCGGGCTCGTCGAGCAGCAGTACTTCGGGTTTGGCCATCAGCGCGCAAGCCAGTCCCAGCTTCTGCTTCATGCCGCCGGAGAGTTTGCCGGCGAGGCGCTTGGTGAACGGACCGAGCCGGGTGAAGTCGAGCAGGCTTTCGAAGGTATCGGCGTGCTGGTCGGCGTCCATGCCGCGCAGTTGCGCATACAGGCGCATGTTCTCCATTACCGACAGGTCCTCGTACAGGCCGAACCGCTGCGGCATGTAGCCGCTGACGATGTGGATCGCCTCGTTGTCCTTGACGACATCCAGGCCGGCCAGGGTGACGGTGCCGCCATTGGGTACCAGCAGCCCGGTCATGATCCGCATCAGCGTGGTCTTGCCGGCGCCGTCAGGGCCCACCAGGCCGGTCAGGCGACCGTAGTGGATCTTGGCGCTGAAGCCGCGCAGGGCCTGGACCTCATCGAAGTGCTTGGCGACGCTGTCGATGACGACCGCAGCAGTGTCCTTGCCGCGCTCGCCCGTGGTAGCGCTGGCGCTGTGCGCACTCATGTCAGCGCCCTGAGGTGTTTTTGTCGGCGGTGCGGGTGGTGTCGACATCGACCGTTACCGGCATGCCCTGACGCAGACCCTCGTCGGCATCGGCGACCACCACGCGCAGGCGGTAGACCAGGTCGGTGCGCAAGTCGGTGGTCTCCACCGTCTTGGGAGTGAACTCTGCACGCGGCGAGATGAAGCCGATCTGGCCGCGATAGACCTTGTCGGAAGAATCGGTGAGCACGCGCACCGAGGCGCCCGGCGCGATGCGGCCCAGGTTCGGCTCGCTGACATAGGCGCGCACATAGACCGGATCACGCAAGCTCAGGGTGTACACGGCGGTGTTGCTTGACACCATGCTGCCCGGTTCACGTATCCGCGAGATCACGGTACCGTCGCTGGGTGCCACGAGTTCGGTGTCTGCCAGTGCCGTGCGCGCCAGCGCCACGGACGCCTCGGCCGCGGCCAGCCGCGCCTCGCCGGCGGCGACGTCCTCGCTGCGGAATCCGTCTTCGGCCAGCGACAATGCGGCCCGGGCTGCCGCCAGGTCGGCGGAAGCCCCGTCACGCGAGGCGCGTGCGGCATCGACGGTGCGTTGGCTGGTGGCACCCGATTCGAGCAGGGAGCTCTGGCGCGTGAAGTTGCGCTCAGCCTCCCGGAAGGCCGCCTGCGCCTGGCGCACGCGTTCTTGTGCCTGTGCAATTTCCTGGGGCCGATTGCCGCTGCGCAGCTTGTCCAGGTCGGCCTGCGCTGCGCTCAATTCGGCTTGCGCCGCGGCCAGTTTCTCGCGATAGGGCACGGCATCCAGTCGCGCGATCACCGTGCCGGCGGTAACCGCATCGCCTTCGTCGGCGGCCATGTCGGTCATGCGGCCGGGCTGGCGGAAGGCCAGCTCCACCTCGCGGATGTCTACGTTTCCATACAGGCGCAATACGTTGCGGTCATCCTTCTCGTGCATCAGCCAGAATAGGGACAACCCACCGACGGCGATAACGGCGATGGCGAGTACGATCCAGCGAGTCTTGCCAGTGGGGAGGCTTGAAGTCTTCATCGGTGGTTTCCGTTCGGGGCGATGGATCAATCTTGGTCAGCATGTAAACGCGTGGTCAACATGCCGGGTTGGACAAATGGTGGGCGCTTGCTTGCAATATCTCGGCTCGGGACCTGACGGACTGAACCACCAGGCCTGAGTGTGGGTTCGGCAGTCATGGCCTTCGCTTCCTGGTCGGGAGGCGTGCACAAAACGGGCGTGTCGAACTCCCGATTAGTAAGTAAGTAATTACTACCTTACCATGTGAAACGGGATTTGCAAGCGGCTGGCTGAATGAATCGAAAAGGGCGGATACCCGGCCGAGCCTACTACACGACGAAGGCTTCAGCAGCGCGCCGGGAGGCCGCCGCACGCGGCGGACGGGCCGGAAGATCACGCCTCACGGCCAGTCTTGCCTTCAGGCAAATGTGTCCGCCATGAGTGCATCGAACCACTTGTTCATCTGCCTGAAGTTCTTTCGCGTCCATCCGTTCGACGCGGCCGTGGCTCCGGCCACCGGCTTCATGACGCGCGCGGCGCGGTCGTATTGGAACACCGCCGTCATCCAGCCCGCCTCGCTCGCGGTCAGGGTGGAGTAGCAGGCTGAATTGGTTACGGGGGCGGGATCGGGTTCGCGTCCGGCAAAGATGCGGGTCAAGGCATCGGCGCAGACCTTGGCCTGCTGGTTGGCCATCTGGCCGGCCAGTGGCTGGGTCGTTGCGCACGAGTCACCGATCACGTGCAGCTTCGGCGCGACCGGACTGGCGTAACTGAGGACATCCACCGGCGCGAAGCGTGCTTGTGCGTCGGTCGCCAATCCTGCGTCGGCGACCAGGGCAGCCGCCCGCTGGCGCGGGATCAGGTTGACGACGTCGGCGCGTACCGGCCCGCTGCTGGTGGCCAGCGTCATTTTTCCCGGGTCGACCGAGGTGATCTCGACCTTGTTTCGGTATTCGATGATGCCGCCGTAGAGTTCGCTGAAGGCGCGGTGGAAGTTTTCCTTCTGCGCGGCCATGTCCGGATTGGCATCGAGCAGGATCAGCTTGGCGCGCGGCTTGTTGGTCTTCAACCAGTCCGCGATCAGACAGGCGCGCTCGTACGGCCCGGGTGGGCAGCGATAAGGTGTTTTCGGCACCGTGATGGCGACGATGCCGCCCTCCGGCAATGCCGCCAGTTGTTGCGCGAGCAGGCTTGTCTGTGGGCCGGCTTGCCACGCATGCGGCATCCGGTCCGGATCGGTCAGGCCGGGCACGGGGTCGAAATCGATCCCGGGCGCCAGGATGATGCGATCCGCGCCGAGGCGCCTGCCCGACGCCAGTCTGACCGAGCTGCCGACGGGGTCGACTTCGACCACGTCGTCCACGACCAAGCGCACGCCGTAGCGACTTTGCAAGGCGTCATACCGGTAGGCCAGGCTGTCCAGGGTGCGCTGCCCGGTGAGCACCAGATTGCTCATGATGGTGGAGGTATACGTCGCCCGGCGCTCGACCAGCGTGACCTCGACCTGATCACCCCACAGGCGCAGGTACTTCGCGACGGTGGCCCCGGCCATCCCGCCGCCGATGACCAGCACGCGGGCCTTGGGCGGGCGGACCGCCGGCAGGACCCTGCGGCTGGCAACGAGCGCGGCCAGGCCGGCTGCGCCGCGGAGAAACGTACGTCTGTCCATGATTCGTGCCTCTCAGGGTTGCTGCTGCGAGAACCATTGGCTGAGTTCGCGCAATTGGGCGTCGGTGTAGCCCATGGCATGGACCGCCATGATGCCTTCGCCCTCTTCGCCCGACTGGTATTCCTTCATCTCCTTGAACAGCTTGGACGCGGACTTGCCGGTCAGCTCGTCGAAACCCGGTCCGTTGCCGTTGGTGCCATGGCATTGAAAACAGTTGGACGCAAGCAAGCGGCCAGGCGGGCTCACCGTCGTCTGCGCGAGGGCGGCCTGGCTTGCCGCGAGTACCGCCGTGACGGTCAGTGCGAGGAGGCTCCGGGGTAGTGCAGACATGGCGTGTTCTCCTTTGCGTTGCGATGGCGCGGCCAGGCGGTGGCGACCGGTACGGTACCGCTCGGCCTGGCGCCGATCAGTCGTCTTGGTTTCCGGCCTGGGGCGGCATGTCTGGCAAGCGCACGCCACGCTCGGTGGCGCGTTGTTGCATCTGTGCATGATGCTGCATGCGGAAGGTTTCCCGTTCCTGGTTGGTTTTCAGGCTGCGCATCTGCTCGCGATAGGCGTTGCGCTCGGCGGGCGTCATCAATTGTGAACCGTAAACCGTGTCGCGGTCCCTTTGCTGGTTCGTGGCAGGCGGCGTCTGCCTTTGCGGTGCGGAACGGTGGCCACGTTGTGCGTTGCCACCACCACTTTGCCAGGCCCACGCCGGCAGGGTGCTGATGAACAGCAAGGAGACGGCCAGCGTGAACGCATGAGTGATTCGCATGAAGATATCCTCGGTACAGCCGACATCCGATGAACCCCTGCCACGCCATGCTAGCCACCGGTCACGAGTTCATTTTGACCAGGGTCAACTTGCGGTTTTAAAAAAAGAGAAAACCCGCAAGTCCCCCGGTGCCCGTCGCCACCTCACCCGAATGCCGGCCATGCAGGGAGATTCACCACGGGCAATCGCCAGGCCGACGCGGGGTGAAACGGGGCCACGAGCCTAGCGTCTCGGCGGATGTCGGTGGCCGACACCATTCCGGCACCAATGACCGCATGCCCTGGCGGGCGGTTGCCCTCCCAGGTGGCCGGCACGCCGTATCCGGCGTTTCGTACGGTATCGACGGTCCGGTGTTAACTTGGCTGGATCTTCCCCGACGTGGATGGAGAGAATGCGGTGCGGCTGCTGGTAGTGGAGGACTCGCCCAACCTGGGGCACGACTTGCGCGAGGCGTTGACCCGCGATGGTCATGCCGTGGATCTGGCTGCCGACGGGAAGCAGGCACAGGAATTTTTGCGCAGTTACGACTATGACGCGATGGTGCTCGATCTGATGATGCCGCAGGTGGACGGCTGGAGCGTGTTGCATTGGTTGCAAAGCCGCGAGTCGAGGCCGCGCGTGCTGGTGCTGTCGGCGCGTGACCAGGTAGGCGACCGGGTCGAGGTGCTGCACCTGGGCGCGGACGACTACATGGTCAAGCCGTTCGCCTACGACGAGTTGGCGGCCCGCCTGCTGGCATTGGGCCGGCGCAGCGTGCAGTCCGACCCGGTGCTGCACATCGGCACGCTCGAGCTCCGCTCGCGTGCCCGTCAGGCATGTGTTGAGGGCCGGCCAATCGCGCTCACACCGAAGGAATACGCCTTGCTGGAGGCACTGTGTGCCGAGCGCGGCCGGATCTTCACCCGCACGGCGCTGTTCGAACGCCTGTACGACGCGCGCAGCCGATCCTCGGACAAGGTGATCGAGGTGCTTCTCAGCACTTTGCGCGCGAAGCTCGCCAAGGTGGGCGTCACCGACCTGATCGAGACCCGTCGGGGATATGGCTATGTGGTTGCGTGAGTTCCGGCCGCTTTCGATCCGCCAGCGGCTGCTGCTGCTGCTGGGTGCGGGCATCGGCACGCTGATTTTCGCCTTGTTCCTGGTGCTCGACCGCAGCGTGGATCGACAGATCTACGGCTACCTCGACGATACCTTGCGCGCACGCTCGCACGCGATTGCGGTGCTGCTCGAATCGCAGCCGGCGCCCGAAGCGCTCGCCCAGTTGCAGGCCATGAGCCCCGAGTATGCGAGGGGCGGACACACCGACTTCCTGCAGTTGTGGGATGCAGATGGACACACCCTGCTCGCATCCGACAGCAACGATGCTGCCAGCCTCACGCGGCCCACGGGCGTCCCGGCCAACAAGCCATTGTTCTACGACCTCACCCTGCCCGATGGACACGAGGGGCGGGCCCTCGCGGTGCGCGTGACCATACAAGGACGTGACGGTGACGCCATCCTGGCGGTTGCCGAGGAGCGCGAGCAGATCCGTGCGCTTGAACGGCGCGTACACATCGCGCTGGTCACCAGCGTGGTGGTGACCGCGCTGTTCGCGGTGTTGTTGGCCGTGTGGATCGTCCGCCGTGGCCTGCGACCGCTGCTGACCTTCAGCAGCGCGGCAAGGCAGGGTTCGGAGGACTTTGTCCTGCCGGTGCAGAGCTTGCCGGGTGAATTGCGTCCGCTGGCCGATACCCTCAACGACGCATTCGGGCGCCTGCGCCAAGCACTGCAACGGGAGCGCCGCTTTACCCGCGACGTGGCACACGAACTGCGCACGCCGCTGGCCGAGATCCGCACCGCGGTAGAGCTTGCCCGGCGCGACGCACCTGCCTCGTCCGTACTGGAGGGCGCCCTGGCCTCGACGGATCGCATGGCGCGTGCCGTCGATGGTTTGCTTTCGTTGTCGCGCCATGAATCCGGCATGCAGGAGGTGCAGGTCGAACCGGCGGACCTGGGCGGGCTGCTGGCACGCACGCTGGCGCTGGCCGAGGGCGTGGCCCGGCGCCGTCAGGTGCGTTTCCGGCTGGAGGCACCGGAGGAGTGCTGGATACAAACCGATCCGGCACTGCTGGAGCGTATTCTCGACAATCTGTTGCTCAATGCCGCCGCCTACGCACCCGAAGGAAGCGCGGTGTTGCTGCATCTGCGTTGCGACGGCGATGAGGTGGGCCTGCGCATCGGCAATCTGGCACCATCGCTGGGAACGGAGGATCTGCAGCGGTTGGGCGAGCGCTTCTGGCGCAAGTCACCGGAGCGTGAAGCCAGCCGTCACGGTGGCCTGGGGCTGGCACTGGCGCGCAGCCTGGCCGAGCTGCTCTGTCTGCGCCTCGATTTCAGCCTGGACGCGGGCATGTTGTGGGTGGAGCTGCGCGGCCTGCGTGGCCTGTCCGTCTGAGCGGTGCGAATGTCGGCCGCCTGCTGCGGGCGTCGCACGAGGTCGTGGTTCCACGCTCGCTGAGCGGTTCGAGATCTTCTTAAGCGTGCTTTAAGCCTATTCGTCCATTGTCGTGGCCGGAAGATTTCGTCCGCGAGGTGTCGCATGCGTCGTTTGTTGCTGGTCAGCGTCCTGCTGGCCTTGGTCGTGACCCCGGCCGCCGCCCAATCCCTGCTCAAGGTCAACGCCTCGCAGCGCCAGGCCATGGGCATCGAGGTGGGCGCCGTGCAGGTCGCCGAGCATGTGCCGCTGGACGGCCTGCCGGCCACCGTGCGCGCTCCGTTGCATGAAAGTGCAGTTGTTACCGCGCCGTTCGCCGGCGTCACCGTGGCCGTCCTCGCGCGCGAGGGCACTGTGGTGCGTCGCGGGCAGGCACTGGCGCAGATCCAGAGCCGCGAAGCGATGAGCCTGGGGGCCGAACTGGCCGCGGCGGCTGGTGAGATGCGGGTGGCCAAGGCGCAGGCCGTCCGCGATCAACAGTTGCTGGACGAGGGCATCATTCCCGCTTCGCGCGCCCAGGCTGCGCTGGCACGCCGGGATGCCGCCGCGGCGCGCCTGCAGGAGTTGCAGGCAGCGCGGGCAATGGCGCCGCAGGCGGCGGGTGCCTCGCCGGGCACGTATGAATTGCGCGCACCGCTGGACGGCCGCGTGATCGAACGCAGCGTGCGCCTGGGCGAGCCGGTCGAAGCCCTGGCCAAGGCCTTCGTGGTGGCCGAGCCGGGCCGGGTGATGCTGGAGATGCAGGTGCCGGCGCGCTACGCCGGACAATTGCATACGGGTCTTCAGGTACGCACGGTGGACGGCAGCACGGGCACGCTCAGCGAACTTGGCGCGACCGTGCACCCGGCCAGCCAGACGGTGCTGGTGCGCGCCAGCATGCTGGGGCAACAACTGCTGCCGGGCCAGCAGACGAGCGCCACGCTGCTGCTGCCGGCGCCGGCCGACGCATGGCGGTTGCCGTCGACCGCGGTGGCGGAGCACGACGGTCGGCGCGTGGTGTTCGTCGAGCGCCGCGGCGGATTCGAACCGGTGACCGTGACGCTGCTGGCGCAGGCCGGCGACGGTCACAGTGTGGTCAGCGGTCCGCTGAGCGCCGGCGACCGCGTGGTGGTGGTCGCCACCGGCGCGCTCAAGGCCATGCTGATCGCGGGAGCATGACATGCTGCAACGTCTGATCGGCTTCTCGCTGTCGCAGCGCCTGCTGGTGATCCTGGGCGCGCTGGCCGTCGTCGGTGCCGGTGTGTTCGCCTACCGGGCCTTGCCCATCGATGCCTACCCCAATATCGCGCCTACCCAGGTCAAGCTGATCCTGAAGGCGCCCGGCATGACGCCCGAGGAAGTGGAGGCCCGCGTGGTGGTGCCGCTGGAGATGGAACTGCTGGGGATCCAGCACGCGCACATGCTGCGCTCGATCGCCAAGTACGCGATTGCCGACATCACCCTCGACTTCGACGAGGGTACCGACATCTACTGGGCCCGCCAGCAGGTAGCCGAACGCTTCGCCGCCGCCGCCGGCGACCTGCCCGACGACGTCGACGGTGGTCTGGCGCCGATCGCCACGCCGTTGTCGGACGTGTTCATGTTCACCATCGAGGGCGCCGGCCTGAGCCTGGCCGAACGGCGCACGCTGCTGGACTGGACCATCCGTCCGGCGCTGCGCACGATTCCCGGCGTGGCCGATCTCAACGCGCTCGGCGGCAAGGTGCGCACGTTTCTGGTGACGCCGGATCGCGCGCGGCTGTCGGCGGCAGGGCTGAATTTCCGCGACGTGGCCGAGGCCGTGCAGCGCAACAACCGCAACGACGGTTCCGGCCGTCTGCGTGACGGCGACGATGCGCTGATCGTGCGCGCCGAAGGCGCCGTGGCCACGCTGGACGACTTGCGCCGCGTGGTGGTCGCCACGCGCGACGGCAAGGTGCTGCGCGTGGGCGACCTGGCCGAAGTCAGCTACGGCAGCCTGACCCGCTACGGCGCGGTGACCCGCGACGGTGTCGGCGAGGCGGTCGAGGGCCTGGTGGTGGGCCTGCGCGGGGCCGACGCCTCCAAGGTGGTCGACGCCGTGCGCGCACGCCTGGCCGAGCTGCAGTCGACGCTGCCCCAGGGCACACGCATCGAGGTGTTCTATGACCGCGGCGCGCTGATCGAGCGCGCCGTCGGCACCGTGCGCAGTGCGCTGCTGGAGGCCACGGTGCTGGTGGTGGTCCTGCTGCTGCTGTTCCTTGGCGACGTGCGCGCCGCGGTGGTGGTGTCGCTGACCCTGCCGCTGGCGGTGTTGATCGCGTTCTTGATGATGCACCTGTTCGGCCTGAGCGCGAACCTGATGAGCCTGGGCGGCCTGGCGATCGCGATCGGCCTGCTGGTGGATGCGGCGGTGGTGGTGGTGGAGAACACCGTCAACCACCTGGTGCCGGGGCACGGCGCCGGCGACTTGCCGAAATTGCACCGCGTCTATCGTGCGGTCGGCGAGGTGGCGCGGCCGGTGGTCTCGGGTATCGTCATCATCTGCCTGGTGTTCATGCCTTTGCTGGCCCTGCAGGGGCTGGAAGGCAAGCTGTTCAGCCCGGTGGCATTGACCATCATCTTCGCGCTGGCCGCGTCGTTGCTGCTGTCGATGACGGTGGTGCCGGTATTGTGCTCGATGCTGCTGCGCGAACACCCGCACACCGAGCCGTGGCTGATGCGCCAGATCACGCGCGGCTACCGGCCGCTGCTGGAGTGGTCGCTGACGCATGCACGCTGGATGGGCTTGATTGCGGCCGGCACGCTGGCGCTCGGCGCGCTGGCCTACGTCGCCACCGGCAAGACCTTCATGCCGGTCATGGACGAGGGTGACCTGCTGCTGCAACTGGTCAAGCAGCCGTCGATCAGCCTGGAAGCCTCGCGCGACCAGGACCTGGCCATCGAGCGCGCGATCAAGGCGCAGCTGCCGGAGGTCGAACACGTGGTCTCGCGGCTGGGCTCGGACGAGCTGGGCCTGGATCCGATGGGTCTGAACGAGTCGGACATGTTCTTGCAGCTCAAACCCAAGAAGGAATGGCGGGTGCGCGACAAGGCCTGGCTGGAAGACCAGTTGCGCGAGGTCATGCAGGACTTCCCGGGCATCGAGTACGCCTTCACCCAACCCATCCAGATGCGCGTGTCGGAGATGCTCACCGGCAGTCGCGGCGACGTTGCCGTGAAGGTATTCGGCCCGGACATGGGCACGCTCAACCAGCTCGCCAACCGCATCGCCGCCATCATGGAGCGGACGCAAGGCAGCGAGGATGTGATTGCGCAGACCCAGGAGGGCGTGCGTTATCTCGGCGTGCAGATTGACCGCCAGGCCGCCGGCCGCCATGGCCTGGACGTGGCCACGGTGCAGGACGAATTGCGTGGTCAACTGGAGGGCATGCCGGTGGGCATCGTGCTGGAGCAGCAGCGGCGCGTGCCGGTGCTGGTGCGTGGCGGGACGGCGCTGGCCGACACCCAGGCCCTGTTCGAGCGCGTCAACCTGGCCACGGCCGACGGCAACCAGGTGCCGCTGGAGCGCATCGCCCGGCTCGCGGCGACCACCGGCCCGGTGCGGATCAGTCGCGAGAACGGCTCGCGCTTCGCCCTGGTGCAATCCAACGTGGCCGGGCGCGACCTGGTCGGCTTCGTCGACGAGGTGCGTGCCGCGGTCGAAGCCGAGGTTCACCTGCCGACTGGCTACCGCGTCACCTGGGGCGGCCAGTTCGAGAATCAGCAACGTGCCGCTGCCCGCCTGGCGCTGGTGGTGCCGGTGTCGCTGGCGCTGATCTTCCTGGTGTTGTTCTCGACCTTCGGCTCGATCCGCCAGGCGCTGTTGATCCTGTTCAACGTGCCGTTCGCGATGGTCGGCGGCATCGTCGCGCTGTGGCTGTCCGGCCAGTACATGTCGGTACCGGCCTCGGTCGGTTTCATCGCGCTGCTGGGCATCGCCGTGCTCAACGGCCTGGTGCTGGTGTCCTACTTCAACCAGCTGCGCGCCAACGGCATGCCCATGGATCAGGTGGTGCGCGAGGGTGCCATGCGCCGTTTGCGCCCGGTCATGATGACCGCCTCGATCGCGGCGCTGGCGCTGGTGCCGCTGCTGTTCGCCAGCGGCCCCGGCTCGGAAGTGCAAAAGCCGCTGGCGATCGTGGTGATCAGCGGCCTGGTGACCGCCACCGCGTTGACCCTGCTGCTGCTGCCCACGCTGTTCCGGCGTTTCGGCGAGCCGCGCAACGCCTCAAGGAGTAAGCCATGAGTCTCTCGCTGAAACAGCTGACCGTGCTCGCCCCGCGCGATATGGAGGACGCGCTGCTGGCAACGGTGCTGGACATGCAGCCGCCGGTACCCGGCTTCACCACCACGCAGGTGTCCGGCCACGGCGAACGCTTCGATGGCACCCGCGTGCAGGAACAGGTGCGCGGTCGCGTCGACCGCGCCATGATGTGGCTGGTGCTGCCGACCGAGGATGTCGAGCGGGTACTGACGACGCTGCGCGAGCGGATGCCCAATCCGGACATCATCTGGTGGGTGGCACCGGTGGACGCGATGGGGAGGCTCGCATGAGGCGCGCAGGGTTCCTTCTGGCCACGATGCTCATGGGTCCGCCGGCACTCGCCGCGCAGGCGCCGGCTCCAGCGTCCCCGACCCTGCCGTTGCCGCCGGCGGAACTGGCACTGCCGGCGATCGAGCGCACACCGGAGGTGCAGGCGGCGGCAGCGGTACTCGAGCGTGCCCGGGCCGATGCGCGCCTGCGCAATGTCGGCACGCATGAGGCGACCTTGACCATGATTCCCCAACGCCGCCATATCCAGGGTGGCCCCACCTACGACGAATGGGAAGCCGACCTCAGCCGCCCGGTGCGCTGGCCGCACAAGGCGCGCCTGGATCGCGAGATCGGCGCGACCGGCGTGGAAGCCGCCCAACTGATGTTTGCCGACGCCCACCACGCGGGCGCGCGCCGCCTGCTGATGCTGTGGTCAGGCTGGCTGCGGGCGCGCGTCATCGCCGTGCAGCAGCACGCCCAGGTGGCGACCTGGGAGCGCGACCGCAAGGCCATCGGCCGTCGCGTCGAGCTGGGCGACGCCGCCCGCCGCGACCTGGTCGCGGCCGATGCCGCACTGGCGCAGGCCCGCGCCGCCGCGTTGCAGGCCGATGCCGATGCGCAGGTCGCCGAGCTGACGCTGCGCAGTGTCTTTCCCGACCTGCCGCTACCCGAGCGCATCCGGCTGGGTGACGAGCCGCCCACGCTCGGCGGCAGCGACGCGTACTGGAGCGGGCTGATCGTGCAGCGCAGCCATGAAATCGGTGCGGCCGATGCGTTGGCCCGCCAGCGCGACACCGTGGCCCGGCGCGTCCGTGCCGACCGTCTGCCCGATCCTACCGTGGGGATACGCGTGATGGACGACCTTGGCGGCCGTGAGCGCGCCGTCGGACTGATCGTCAGCATCCCGATCGGCGTGCGCCAGCGTGGCGCCCATGCGGCAGCGGCCGGGGCCGACGCGCTGGCAGCGCAGGCCGAGCTGAGCTTGGTGCGACGGGACGTTTCCAGCAGCGCGCACGAAAGCCTGGCACGTGCGCGCGCGGCGCACGCGATCTGGAGCAGCCGGCAGCTGGCGCTGAACGCGGCGCGCGACAGCGCCCGCAAGATCGAGCGCGCCTATGCGCTGGGCGAGAGCGGCCTGGCCGAACTGCTGGTGGGGCGCCGTGGTGAGCTGGAGGCGGCGCTGGCCGAGCGCAGCGCCGCGGTCGACGCGATCGAGGCGGTGGCACGCGTGCGCATCGATGCCCACGATCTATGGCACGGCCATGTCGGCGGCCTGGATCCGGAAGAGCACGGTGACATCGATATGCGCTTGCCCGAGCTTTGAACCACGCACCCTCGCACGACGGTCGCCGAGGGCGCACGCGGACCGTCGCACGGGCCGCGTGCGCCGATCCCGGTCGTCGCGGTCGATCGTCGCGATGGCAACAGCCGGAGCGGGACCGACGCGCCTGCCGTGACCCGGCAGGTGCCGGGATCAGGCTTCGCGCGGCGACCACTGCCAGTGCCGGATTTCGGGCGGATCCTCGCCGTGCTCGACGATGTACTGCGCATGCGCGGCGAGTTTTTCCGCCATCACCTCGCGTACCCGTGCCGCATCCGCGAGCCCCTGCACGCGGCCGATCGCGTCCAGCACCAGATGGTAGCGATCAAGGTTATTGCGCACTGCCATGTCGAACGGTGTGGTGGTGGTGCCTTCCTCCTGGTAACCGTGGACGTGGAAGTTGTGGTGGTTGGTGCGCCGGTAGGTGAGTCGGTGGATCAGCGCCGGATAGCCGTGATAAGCGAAGATCACCGGCTTGTCGGTGGTGAACATCGCATCGAATGCGGCATCGCCCAGCCCGCGCGGGTGTTGGCTGGGCGGCTGCAGCTTCATCAGGTTGACCACGTTGACGACGCGTACGCGTAGCTTGGGCAGGTACTGGCGCAGCAGCTCCACCGCGGCCATGGTCTCCAGCGTCGGCACATCGCCGCAGCAGGCCATCACCACGTCCGGCTCGGCGCCGGCATCGCTGCTGGCCCAGGACCACACGCCCAGGCCGGCGGTGCAGTGTGCGGCCGCGGCATCCATGTCCAGCCACTGCAAGGTGGGCTGCTTGCCGGCGACGATCACGTTGACGTAATTGCGGCTGCGCAGGCAGTGGTCGGTCACCGACAGCAGCGTATTGGCGTCCGGCGGCAGGTAGACACGGATGACCTCGGCCTTCTTGTTGACCACGTGGTCGATGAAGCCCGGGTCCTGGTGGCTGAAACCGTTGTGGTCCTGGCGCCAGACGTGCGAGCTGAGCAGGTAGTTGAGCGAGGCAATGGGCTTTCGCCACGGAATTTCGCTGGATACCTTCAGCCATTTGGCGTGCTGGTTGAACATCGAGTCGACGATGTGGATGAAGGCTTCGTAGCTGGAGAAAAAGCCGTGGCGGCCGGTGAGCAGATAGCCTTCCAGCCAGCCCTCGCACAGGTGTTCGCTGAGTACCTCCATGACGCGGCCGTCGGCGGCGACGTGCTCGTCCTCCGGCAGGATCTGCGCCATCGAACAGCGGTCGGTCACCTCGAACACCGCGTTCCAGCGGTTGGAGTTGGTCTCGTCCGGGCTGAAGACACGGAAGTTGTCGGGGTTTTTTGCAATCACGTCGCGGATCAGCCGGCCTTGCACGCGCGTCGCTTCGCCCAGCGTGGCGCCGGGTGCCGGTACATCGACGGCATAACTGCGGAAATCGGGCAAGCGCAAGTCTTGCAGCAGCAGGCCGCCGTTGGCGTGCGGGTTGGCACTCATGCGCCGGTTGCCGGACGGCGCCAGCGCCGCGATCTCCGGCCGCAGCCGGCCATCGGCGTCAAACAGTTCCTGCGGCCGGTAGCTTTGCATCCAGTCCTCGAGGATCTTCATGTGCCCGGGCTGGTCCATGTCACCCATCGGCACCTGGTGGGAGCGGAAGCTGCCTTCGATTTGCTTGCCGTCAATCTCCTTCGGGCCGGTCCAGCCCTTGGGCGAGCGCAACACGATCATCGGCCAGCGCGGGTGGGCATGGGCACCCCCGGCGCGTGCCCTTTGCTGGATGGTCCGGATTTCTTCGACGACCTGGTCCATGACGCTCGCCATGCGCTGATGCATGGCCGGCGGATCGTCGCCTTCGACAAAATGCGGCTTGTAGCCGTAACCGGTCAGCAGCGCTTCAAGCTCCTCATGCGGAATCCGCGCCAGCACCGTGGGGCCGGCGATCTTGTGGCCGTTCAGGTGCAGGATCGGCAGCACCGCGCCGTCGCGCACCGCGTTGAGGAAATGGCAGGACTGCCAGGAGCCCGCCAATGGCCCGGTCTCGGCCTCGCCGTCGCCGACGACGCAGGCGACCAGCAGGTCGGGGTTGTCGAAGGCCGCGCCGAAGGCGTGCGACAGCGAGTAGCCCAGTTCGCCGCCTTCGTGGATGGAACCGGGCGTTTCGGCGCCGACATGGCTGGAGATGCCGCCGGGAAACGAGAACTGCTTGAACAGCCGCTGCATCCCCTGCCTGTCCGGTGACACGTGTGGGTAGACCTCGCTGTAGGTGCCTTCCAGCCAGGCATTGGCGACCGGCGCCGGGCCGCCGTGGCCGGGGCCGGTGATGGTGATCATGTCCAGGTCATGGGCCTTGATGAGGCGATTCAGATGGACGTGGATGAAGTTCAGGCCGGGCGTCGTGCCCCAGTGGCCGAGCAGGCGCGGCTTGATGTGCGCGCGCGTCAGCGGCTGTTCGAGTAGTGGGTTGTCGAGCAGGTAGATCTGCCCGACGGAAAGATAGTTCGCCGCGCGCCACCAGGCATCGAGAGTGTGCAGTTCGTCAGGCGTGAGCGGTTGGGGCGAGAGCGGTGTCGTGTTCATCATGGAGCTCCGGGGCGAGGGGCTGGCCCGTGCGGCGATGCCAGCGGGCAGGTGTCATTTCATCAGGTACGGGATGATGAGGATGTCCTCGGCCAGCGGATCTCCACGCGGTGGGTGGACGCATCGTCCCGCAGTCTGAACTGCAGGCCGGCCTGCGCGACGCCATCGAGCCGCAGCGTGGCGTCGCCGTCGTCGACCTGCCGAAGGTCGATTGTGTACAGGCTCGCGCCGTAACGGTATTGCGAGCGGTACCCGGGCCAGTGCGGCGGAATACGCGGCGTCAGCTCCAGCATGTCGGCACGGCGGTTGATCCCCAGCAGCGACTCGGTCAGCAACCGGTACATCCAGGCGGCCGAGCCGGTATACCAGGTCCAGCCGCCGCGCCCGACATGCGGGGCCACCGCGTACACGTCGGCGGCGAGTACGTAGGGCTCGACCATGTAACGATCCACGCCCTCGGCATCGCGCGCGTGGTGCACCGGATTGAGCATGCGTGCCAGTTCCCAGGCGCGCCCGCTGTCGCCGAGCTTGGCAAAAGCCATCACCGCCCACATCGCGGCGTGGGTGTACTGGCCGCCGTTCTCGCGCACGCCGGGAACGTAGCCGCGGATGTAGCCGGGATCCTTCTCGGTCTTGTCGAAGGGCGGGTCCAGCAGCTGGATCAGTCCGGCGTCGCGCCGCACCAGGTGCTGGTCCAGCGAATCCATGGCCTGGCGTGCGCGTGCGTCGTCGGCGGCCCCTGAAAGTACCGACCAGCTCTGCGAGATCGAGTCGATCCGGCACTCGTCGCTGCTGGACGAACCCAGCGGCGTGTCATCGTCGAACCAGGCGCGGCGGTACCACTGACCGTCCCAGGCGTGCTCTTCGAGGTTGCCGCGCAGCGCCTGCGCCGAGCTCGAGCACCAGCTGGCAAATTCGTCGTCGTCGCGTGCACGCGCGACCGCGCTGAAGCGCTCGAGCACCTCGTACAGGAAGAAGCCCAGCCAGACACTTTCGCCGCGGCCTTGGATGCCGACGCGGTTCATGCCGTCGTTCCAGTCGCCGCCGGCGATCAGCGGCAGGCCGCGCGCACCGACCAGCCGCATGCCGCGGCGCAGCGCCAGTACGCAGTGCTGGTACAGGCTTTGCTGGTTTCCGGATCGCACCGGCAGGTCGTACCAGGATTCCTCGTCTTCGTTGAGCGGCCGGCCGTCGATAAAGGGCACATTCTGATCCAGCACCCCGGCATCGTCGGTGACCTCCAGGTAGCGGCAGGTGGCCAGCGGCAGCCACAGGTAGTCGTCGGAACAGCGCGTACGCACCCCGCGGCCTTCCGGCGGGTGCCACCAGTGCAGCACGTCGCCCTGCGGGAACTGGTGGGCCGCGGCGCGCAGCAGATGCTCGCGGCTCAGTTGCGGGGCGATGTGCACCAGTGCCATGGTGTCCTGCAACTGGTCGCGGAAACCGAACGCGCCGCCGGACTGGTAATAGCCGCTGCGTCCGAAATAGCGGCTTGCCAGCATCTGGTAGGGCAGCCAGCCGTTGACCAGCAGATCGACCTCCGGCTCGGGCGTATCGACGCGCAACGCGCCCAGGGTCTGGCTCCAGTAGTTGCGTACCGTCGCCAGCGCAGCATGCGCGGCGGCAGCGCCCTTGCTGCGTTCAGCCAGCCCGATCGCGGCATCGTGGTCGGTGGCTGCACCCAGCCGGAAAGTCGTTTCAAAAGTTTCCGCCGGCGCGAGCATCACCGGCACCTGGATGGCGGCACAGGGGTCGAGCCCGACTCCCGTGCGGCCGGACAAGTGTGCGTGCCGGAGCGCCGCCGGCTCACCCATGTGGCCGTTGCGACCCAGGAACTCGGTGCGGTTGGCGGTGTAGCTTCGGCTCTCGGCGTCGACGTCGAAGAATGCGGTGTGGCCCTCGAACTCGGTGTTGTAGGGGTTGCGTGCGGTGAGTACGCCGCTGCCGGCGTCGACCTCGCTGACCAGATGCATCCGGGTGCGGGCCTGCAGGTCACCCAGCACCCACTCGACGTAACCGGTTGCCGACAGGCGCCGCACCCGCCCTGACAGGTTGCGCAACCTGAGCAGCGAGAACTTGACCGCATCCTGGGGCCCGACGAAGATCCACAGCGCGCTGGCAATGCCGTCCTCGACGTGTTCGTAGACGCTGTAGCCGAAGCCATGGCGCGTACGGTAGGTGCCGCTGCCACGGCACGGCAGCGGCGTCGGCGACCAGACGTGGCCGGTCTCCTCGTCACGCAGGTAAATGGCCTCGCCGCCGACATCACTGACCGGGTCGTTGTGCCAGGGCGTGAGCCGGAAGCTGTGGGCATTTCCGAACCAGCTGTAGCCGGGCAGGCTTTCGCTGATCACGGTGCCGAAGTCCGGATTGGCCAGCACGTTGGCCCAGGGCGCCGGGGTCGGCGCGCCTTCGCGCGATGTGACCACATACTCGTGACCGTCGGCCGAGAACGCACCGTGGCCGTTGTCGAACAGCAAACGCTCGGCCACCGGCTCGAACGGCCAGGGTTGGGCTTCCCCGGGCGCCAGCGGTGGTGGCAATCCGCGCTCGATGTCGGGCGCCTGCCAGGGGGAAGCGGCCTGCATCGGCGCGTCGTCGGGCAGCAGCAGCGGCATGCCGGGCTCGGACGGCATGTGGCGCCCGGCCTGCGCGGCGAGGGAGCCGTTGGCGTCGCTGAGCACCACCCGCGCCACCGACTGGATCAGGATGCGGTCCTCCTGCGTGATCAAATGCGCTGCGCGCACGAAAATGCCGCCACGCTGGTCGAGCAGATGCGCCTCGGGGCTGGCGCCGACCGCGTCCAGGATCTGCTCCTGCAGCTCCTGGCGATAGCCGCCTTGCTCCTCGTTCCAGATCACGAGTTCGATCTGAAGCCCCTTCAGTCGCCAGTAGGCATGGGCGCGCACCAGTTGGCGCACCAGCTCGAGGCTGCGGACAGCGGCGACTTGCAGCAGCACGATCGGCAGATCCCCGGAAATCGCGTGGCCCCACAGCGCTGATTGTCCACGACGGTTCTGCAACAGCACCTGTGGTGCCGCGCGCAGGTACGGGTGCGCGTACACGAGTGGCCCGGCCAGACGCTCGAACAGATACGCATCGGTCTGCGAGGCGTTGATCTGGCGGCGCACGACTTCGCTGTGGGTCCAGGCCAGGTCGAACACGCGATCGGCCAGATGGCGATCGCGATACTTGTCGATCAGCGCCATGCAGTCCGCGCGCTGCGGGGCGATGCCGGTGACCATGTCGATCACCGCCTGCTGGTCGCTGGCCAGGGTGATGCGGGTACGGATCGCCACGATCGGATCGAGCACCGAGCCGTCGGAATCCGACAACATTTCATGTCCGGTCAGCGCCTGCGGCGTACGCGGCGTGTTGCCGCGACCGAGGAAGCGGGCGCGGTCGGTCTCGTAGGAAATCGCCTCGATGTCGGCCCCGTGTACCGTCACCAGATGCAACATCCACGGGGGTGTTTCCTGGTGTGAGCGCGGCCGCCGGGTGCACAGCAGCGCCTGCTTGTCGCGCACGATCTGCGTCTGCACGAACAGATTGCTGAAGGCCGGGTGGGCATCGTCGCTCACCGCCGGGGCCAGTACTACCTCGGCGTAGGTGGTGATCTCGATGGTGCGTGGGTGTGACGTACGGTTGGACAGGTGCAAGCGGCGCAGTTCGACGTCGTCCTCGGCCGAGATCGCGATCTCCATGTGCATGTCGTAACCACGGTGGCGGCCGCGATATTCCGCCTTGGCGTCGCAGAAGATCGCCTCGTAGCGCTCTACGGGCACACAGGTCGGCTGGAACGCGGTCGACCAGAATTCTCCGCTTTCGATGTCGCGCAGGTAGCAGAAGCTGCCCCAGCAGTCGCGCGTACCGTCCTCGCGCCAGCGCGTGAGGGCGGTTTCGCCACGGCGGCTGTAGCCGCCACCGGCACCCGTGAGCAGCGCGTGGTAGCGGCCGTTGGACAGCATCTGCACCGCGGGTCGCATGGTCGACGGATTGGTGATGACCCGCAGTTGGGTCTCGCTGTCGACCTCATCCGCGTGCGTGGCGTGAGTCTGGCTCTCGTGAGGATGGAACAGGCCGGTGCGGGGGATACGCTCCTGCAGCAACAGCACGGTGGCCCGGAACTCGGCGTCGGCGACGAAGCGCTTCTGCATCGGCTGCTCGCGCAACAGGTGCAGCAGCGCCAGCAGGCCCATGCCCTGGTGGTGGGCCATGTACGAACGCACCAGCGCATGGTCCCGTCCGGGGGGCAGGCGCGCCGGCGTGTAGTCGATGGCTTCGTACAGGCCGAACGGGCCGGCGAAGCCCGCGTCGGTCAGCCGCTGCAGGTTCCGGCACGCCTCCGTCGGGGCGACCATCAGCGCCATCATGCTGGCGTACGGGGCGATGACCAGGTCCTGGCCCAGGCCTCGCTTGAGCCCGAGTCGCGGCACACCGAAGGCCCGGTACTGGTAGTTCATCTGCGCGTCGAAGGCGTTGTAGCCCGATTCGGACATGCCCCACGGCACCCCGCGCTGTGCGCCGTAGCGGATCTGCGCGCGCACCGCACTGTGCGCGGTCTGGTCGAGCAGGGTGTCGGCATAACTGGGCATCACCAGCCGAGGCATCAGGTACTCGAACATCGAGCCGCTCCACGACAGCAGCGTCGCCTCGCCGTCGACTTCGGTCAGCAGCCTGCCGAGCGCGAACCAGCTTTCCTGCGGAAGCTTTGCCTGGGCGATGGCGACGAAGCTGCACAGTCGTGCCTCCGAGGCGAGCAGGTCGTAGTAGCCGGAGTCGAGCCTGCGCTCGTCGACGTTGTAGCCGATCGCCAGCAGGTGGCGTGTGCGGTCATAGAGGAATTCATATTCCATCTGCGCGCACTGCCCGGCGCTGTGGGCCAGGCGCTCGAGCTCGTCGACCCGCTGGCGCGCGCGCGCGCGCAGCGTCGGGTCCCTGGCCTGGCGCAGTTCGCGCAGGCTCGGAATCGGCGTAGCCGCCTCCGCACTCGGGGTGACGGTCGATCCGGCGTGCGCGATGAAGCGACGGGCTTCTTCGCCGCCGGCACGACAGGCCGAAGCGAGCGCGCGTGGCCAATGCGCCGCGGGCAACACGGACGATGGGTCATTTCGCTGCGCCCAGACCGACTCGATCGTAGCGGCGTATTGCGCCAACGCATCGAACGCTTGCGCGGCCGCCTGCAACGAGTCGGGTGGCGTGGCACGCGTGGTCTCCAACTGCTGCCGGAAGGCTTCCAGCGCGTGTCGCAATGTCACGTTGCCGTTGTCGGTGTCGGCATGGGTCTTGGCCAGCACGGCATGCGTGTCGGCGATGCCCTTGAGGATATTGGCAACATCCAGTACCGGCGCGTCGACCAGCGCCAGCAGGCCCTGGCGCAGGATCAGCAGATGCCCGGCGAGGTTGCCGCTGTCGACGGTGGAGACGTAGCGCGGCGGCAGCGGCTCGAGGGTTTCGGTGTCGTACCAATTGTAGAAATGGCCGTGATGCCGCGGCAGCGATTCGAGCGTGGCCAGGGTGTCGGCGCAGCGCTGCATGGTTTGCCCGACGGTCAGATAGCCGAAGTCGCAGGCCGCCAGGTTGGCCAGCAGCGACAACCCGATGTTGGTCGGCGAGGTCCGCCGTGCGAGCCGTGGTGTCGGGTATTCCTGCACGTTGTCCGGCGGCAGCCAGTGGTCCTCGGCGCGGACGTTGACTTCGAAGAATGCCCAGTTGCGCCGCGTCAACGCGCGCAGGAAGGCGATCCGGGACTCGGACAGTACCTCCCGCCGCCGCCGCCGCGGCTGTCCCAGCCAGCCCATGAGTGGCGGCGACAGGGCCCACATCGACAGGATGGGAGCGGCGACCGGCAGCGCGGCGGCGTTCAGCGTCCACAGCAGCGCCGCGACCGCAAAGGCGAACGTCGGCGCGAACCACATGCTGCGCAATTCGGTCTCCATGCCACGGCCAAGCTTGCGCTCGACATCGCCCGAAATATTCCACTTCAGCAGGTGGCGCCGGCTGATCGCAATGCGCCAAAGCGTACGTACAATCGCGCGGAGGCTGAAATACGCCTCATATGGCAGGCATGCCAGGTCCACGATCGCCCGCCGCAGGCCGCGCATCAGTTCCTGCCCGACCTGCAGCAGATGCGTCTCCAGCGCCATGTCGCGCGGTTTGACTACGAGTTCGCGGATGACCGGCACCAGGATCGGGAGCAACAGCAGGCAGGCCAGCCACACGGTCCACATCAGCGGGTGGGGCAGATGGACCCAGCCGATCACGAACAGCGCGACCGCTGCGGCCGGCACCAGGCTGCGGCGCAGGTTGTCCAGCAGCTTGCCGCGCGACAGCCACGACAGCGGATTGCGCTCGTAGCGGGCCTTGCGCTTCGGCGGGTCCGTCGCGTCCGCATGCGACGCATCGCGTCCGTGGCTCGCATCGGTGGAGGAAGGCTGGCCGGGGTCGTCGGTCGCGGCCTCTCCCAGGGGAACCCAGGGCAACAACCAGGACAACAACTGCCAGTCGCCACGGATCCAGCGCGCCCGGCGCTCGACGTCGGCGGCATAGCGCGAGGGATAGTCCTCGTGCAGCCGTACGTCGCTTACCAGACCGGCGCGCGCGTAGCAACCTTCCAGCAGGTCGTGGCTGAGGATGCGATTGTCCGGGAAGCGCCCGCGCAACGCCTGTTCGAAGGCCTCGACGTCGTAGATGCCCTTGCCGACGAACGAGCCTTCGCCGAACAGGTCCTGGTACACGTCAGACACCATCCGGGTGTAGGGGTCGATACCCGGCTCGCTGCCGTACATGCGCGCATAGCGCGAGATCTGGCGACCGCTCATGCTGGCACCGACCACCGGCTGCAAGATGCCGTAGCCGCGTGTCACCCGCCTGCGGCGCTCATCAAAGTGGGCGTGATTGAGCGGATGCGCCAGCGTTGCCACGAGCTCGCGCGCGGCGTCGCGCGGCAGTTGCGTGTCGGAATCCAGCGTGATGACGTAGCGCACACCCACCAGCGCGTCGAGATTGCCGGTGATGCGCATGAATGCGGCCCGGCCGCGGTCGCGGTTGCGCAGCAGATCGTTGAGTGCCGCCAGCTTGCCGCGCTTGCGCTCGTGGCCCATCCAGCAGCCTTCGCCGGCATTCCACAGGCGCGGGCGGTGCAGCAGGAAGAAACGGTCGCCGTGCTCGGCGGCGTGACGGGCGTTGAGCGCATCGATCTGACCTGCTGCGTACGCGAGCAGGGCCTCGTCGCCTGGCAGCGTTTGTTGCGGGGCATCGGTAAAATCGGTCAGCAGGGCGAAATGCAGCTGGCGGTCGCGGTTCGCGAGGAAACGCACCTCCAATGCAGCCACCAGCGCATCGGCGCCATCGGTGCTGCCCAGCATGCTCGGCACCACGACCAGCGTGCGCGACCCGGCCGGAATGCCGTGGGAGAAATCCAGCCGTGGCAATCGCCGCGGCGCGACCAGGATGGTCGCCGCCCAGTTGACCAGCGGAATGCCGAGCTCGCTGAAGACCACGATGGCCAGCGTCACGATCAGCCACGGCGGAGCCCAGGACGGCGCCGGCACGCGCATCTCGAGCAGCAGTGCGATGACGAAGAAGGCCACGACCAGCGAGATCGACAGCAGATAGACCGGCAGGGGAATCCTGCGCGGCGGCAGCGGCAACCCGCGTGGCGTACTGCCGGACGTGCGCAGCGCCGCTTTGAGCTGGGTCAAGCCGTCATCGACCAGGTAGTAGCCGACATGAGCCTCGCCGGACCAGCCCGACGCCGGCGTCGTGCCGGGTGCCTGCGCGTGAGCCTGCGCCAGTTGCAGGGACAGTCGAGCTACCGCGGATTCCTCGATGCCGCTGAATCGCGCGAGCCGTTCCACCACGCGGCGATAGCTGTCGCGGGTATCGAAATCCATGCTTTCGTAAATCGCCGCCGGATCCCGGCGCAGGGTCTGGTCGACCACGCTGGCGGCTTCCACGAACTCGCGCCAGTCGATGCTGGACAGCGTGCGCAGGCTGCCGATGCTGTTGCCGATCGAGACCTGGTCGGCCGCCTGCTGCTGGCCATCGGCGTGGATCAACTGGCCGATGCTGTGGTCGTCCTGTGTCAGCCACTGCTCGATCCAGTGCAACGGCATCGTCAGTGCCGCGCTGCCACCATGCAGCCCGCGCATCAATTCGGCGACAAATGACCCCGACAGCGGAGGCGAGGAGCGCACCATGTCGGCCAGCACCAGTATCAGCCGCTTCGGTTCTTTTTCCGCAGCCTGGTTGATGCGCGCCGCCCAGTCGATCGCGCGCCGGCGGTCGACGCTGCCGCGCATCACGCGCAGCGCCGTGCGGCGCAGGTTTTCCACCAGCGCCAGTCGCAGCATGATCGGGATGGCCCACAGCTCTCCCAACTTCAGCGGCGTCACTGTCTGGTAGGCGGCAACGAAGCGGCTCATGGTCTCGGCGTCGACGCGGCCGTCACCGTGGGCGATCATCTCTGTCGCCAGGTGAAACACGCGCGGCACGCCGGCGGCGGGACCGTCCGCCAGGGTCGGCAGTTGGCGACTGTAACCCTTGGGCAGGTGCAGACGCGCGAGGCGGATCTGTTCCTCGATCAGGTAGTAATTGTCGAGCAGCCAGTCGCCGGCCGTGGTGATGTGCACGCCGTCGCGCACCATCTGCGTGAGTTGCACACGCGCGTCGTCAAGCAGGTTGGCGTTCTCTCCCAGCCGCGCCAGCAACAGGTCTGGTGTCTTGCGTGCGTGCACCTTGTGCGTATGGGCCAGCGCCTGGCCATGCAATGCCATCTGCTCGGCGCTGAACAGTTGGGCGCGCAACGGTGGTTCGACTGGCGGTGCAGGCAGTACCACCGTCCTGCGCCAGCGACGAAGATATCGCCGCAGGCGCTGCCATCTTCCCAATACGGTCCAGGCGCTGGGCATAGGGACTAGGTCTCCCCGGGCATGGGGTCGGCGCGGCTGGCGGACTGTGCAGGCGGGGAACCCGCGTATGGCTGACCGGACGCGGTGCCCGAGCGGAGGAGGGCGCCTGCGACAGGCCCTGGTGAATCCCGTCGCGCCACCGGCGAGCCGCGTGGCGGGTGTGACGACGGCGGGCAGGGGCTACAGGCGGAATGATGCCGCGCGAGCGCCCGTCGGCGCGTCAAGCCACCCTTGTCGGATCGGCATCGCGCAAGCCATTCATTGTTGGCCATGGAAGTGGTCCTGGAATGGTTTCCGAAATTGCTGGTGGCACGCAAGGCAGGCGGTCTGGACGTCGGCGAATGCGCTGATGATGGCGGTACCGTCCCCACGTTTGGCGGCTTTTTCCAGCTGCTTGCCCGCCTCGTGCGCCTGTTTGTCATAGCCGCGGAAGCTGCTGGTGTCCTTGCCGACAAAGGAGAGGATGCGCAGCTTCTCCGCCAGCGGCGGTTGCGGATGGTCGGCGATCCGCGCCGCGAGTGTTGCCACTTTCGGCCAGTCTTCGCGCGCGATGGCATCGGTTGCCGCCTGCATGTCCTGGCCAAGATCACGCATGATGCCGGTCAGCGCCATGGGCTTGGCCTGATCCGGTGCGTCGGCTGCGACGGCCGGCAGCAAGACGCTTCCGGCCAGCACCGTCATCAGGGCAGCTGCGGCGGTACGTCGTGGCGTGAAAATGCGGAACAAGGGGGACATGGGCGGTACTCCTGATGGCTATTTGTCGGTAGGTGACTCGATGACCACGTGGCCGGGTGATCCGCCCTGCACGGACAGGTCGTGCAGCAGGCGGCGGTAACCGGGTGATTCACGCAACAGCCGCCCAGCCACCTGGCGCAGTGCGTCGACATCCTCGGCCGGCAAGGCAAACGAGGTGGGGATGTCGGAGAAGCGTTTGTATTCGACCGGGTCGGAAAGTGCCTCGAACGTTATCTCGGCCAGGTAGAATTTTGTGTCAACGTTGCCGCTGTTGCGGGCCAGTTCCTCGAAACGTGCCTTGAACAATTCGGTGGTTTCAAACGAATAGCGGCCGATTGGAATGTTCTTGACGTTGCGTATGACCTGGAAGATCGAAGGTACGGCTTCACTGCGGTCGAGCCGGCGGCTGGGCGGGGTTTCCGCACTGACCGTGATCAGCACCACCTTGCGCAGTGCCGCCACACCCAGCGCGTGGGGCAGTCGTTGCGGATCGTGCTCGGTCTGGGTGCGCTCGAGCAGGGCGCGCAGGCCGGTGTTGTCGGAAATGCCGCCGTCGAGCAGGTGCACGTAGGCGCGTTGCGTGGGGTCCAGATAGGAGCGCAGGTCGCTGGCCTGGTAGTAACGCCGTGCCGATGCCGCGCGATTGTCCAGCGCCGCCTGCACCCACGCTGGCTCGTGGTAGCCACAGCTGCCGGCGTAGTTGCGCAGGGTCAGCGGGCTGAATACCACCGGCACCGCACTGGATGCGGCTACGGCGCGTGAGAGCGGATAGCTGCTCAGGTCCGAGCACAGCAGGTCGAACTGGTCCTGGGTGAACTCGAAGCGCGTACCCAGTGACATGTCGCTGGCGTTGAGCAGGATGAAGGGTCGGCCCTGCTGCTGCAAGTCGCCGAAGGTCGCACCGTGGAACAGGTATTTGTCGAGATACTCCGCCACCAGGTCGCTGCGGCCGAAGGTGGGACTGACGGTGCGCGTCAGGTTGCCCGGGGCGAGCAGTTTGCGGGTGAGTTGGCCTTGCACGTTGCGCAGCAGGAAGTCGCGTTCGAAGTCGGTGAACAGGCGTTCGCGGTACAGCGCGTAATAGGCGGCCGTGTAGCTGCCGCCGGAGACGGCGGAGATGAGGTCGACCTCGTCCAGCAGGGTTTTGCGCCGGCCTTCCCACGTGATGTCGGTGTGCTGCAACTGCTCCAACACGCCATAGGCCAGGGCTGCCGCGCGCGTGCCGCCCCCGGAGAACGCCAGCACCACGAACAGGTTGCCGGAGTTGTCCTCTGCGGACAGGTTTTCCAGCCGGTAGCCCTGGGTCGGCGTGTACTGGTCGAGCTTGGCATTGACCGGATAGTGCGCGCAGCCGGCCAGGGCGAACGCAAGCAGCGACCCGCTCGCCAGCCGACGGCCGCTGCCGCGCAGTGTGCGCCAGGCATGTACGACCAGGGCCTGCATTCGCCGGGCAACGGATGCGTTGCAGCATGTCATCGACGCAGCCTGCGCGGTCATACCGGTGGCCTGCCGTTGTAGAACGCATGAATCACGGCCACGGCCTGCTCGGCGCTTTCGACGATGCTGATCAGTTGGGCATCGTCGTCGTCGAGCATGCCCTGTTCGACCAGGAATTCCACGTCGCACGCGCGGCGCCAGAAGACGCTGCCCACCAGCACGATGGGCATGCGCGGTATCTTGCCCGTTTGCACCAGGACCAGCACTTCGAACAACTCGTCGAGCGTGCCGAATCCACCGGGGAAGGCGACCAGTGCCTTGGCGCGCAGCAGAAAGTGCATCTTGCGCGCGGCGAAATAGTGGAAACGGAAGGCCAGCTCCGGCGTGATCCAGCGATTGGGTCGCTGTTGCCGCGGCGAGGTCGCGTTGAGCCCGATCGAGCGTGCGCCGGCTTCATGTGCGCCCCGGTTGGCGGCTTCCATGATGCCCGGCCCGCCGCCGGTCACCACCACGAAATCGTGGTGTCCCTCGCGCTGGAAACGGCATGAGATGATTTCCGCGAAGCGTCTCGCTTCCTCGTAGTGGCGCGCGCCGGCCAACCGGCGGCGGGCGGCGGCGAGTTGGGACGCCAGCAGCGAATCCTCCGGATGGAGTTGCGCGCGTGCCGCGAGCCGCACGACTTCGGCCTGTGCCTGTTCCGGGGAGCTGGTCCGGGCGCTGCCGAGCACCACCACGGTGGAACGGATCGCGTGCTTGTGCAGGGCGACTTCGGGCTTGAGCAGCTCCAGTTGCAGGCGTACGCCGCGCAATTCGTTGCTGGCAAGAAACTCGACGTCCTCCTGCGCCAACCGGAGTGCCGTGCCGTGCATGATCGCTTCCTCACGCGGCTCGCGTTGGTCGATTCCGTTCACGCGTGCGCTCCGCAGGCGCGACCGTTCCATTGCACCCGTTGACCGGCTGCCGGAACGGTCACCTCCCAGCCGGGACGCTCGCGCAGCTTGGTGGCCAGGGCCTGCGCGGCGGTCTCTTCGCCGTGGACCACGAAGGTCTGTGCCGGCGGTCGCTCGAAGCTGGCGGTCCAGGCCAGCAATGCACGCCGGTCGGCGTGGGCGGACAGTCCGCCCACCGTGTGGATCGAGGCGCGCACCGGCACCTCTTGACCGAAGATACGCACCTGGCTGGCGCCATCCACCAGCCGTCGGCCCAGCGTGCCCTGGGCCTGGAAGCCGGTGATCAGCACGCTGCATTCGGGTCGTCCAAGGTTGTGGCGCAGGTGATGCTTGATTCGTCCGGCCGTACACATGCCGCTGGCGGAGATGATGATGGCGCCGGAGCGCACCTGGTTCAGCGCGATGGATTCCTCCACGCTGGCAACGAAGTTCAGGTACGGCAGGTTCCGGCCTTGCCGCTGCCAGCCGACCAGGCGGGTCGCAGCCTCGTCGAACAGGTCCAGGTGGCGCATGGTGATGCGACTGGCCGCAGTGGCCATCGGCGAATCGACGAAAATCCGCAAGTTGCGCAGCCGTTCTTCCCGGCTCAGCTGATGCAGGTGATACAGCACCTCCTGGGTGCGGCCCACCGCGAATGCCGGCACGATCACGTTGCCTCGGGGAAGGGTGCGTTCGACGACCTCGATCAGTTCCTCCTTCGTCGCGGCAAGCTCCTTGTGCTCTCGGTTGCCGTAGGTGGATTCGATGACCAGGAGGTCGGCTTCGCCGATGAGCGTCGGATCGCGCAAGATCACCCGGCCCGGTTGCCCGAGATCGCCGCTGAACACCAGCTTGGTGATGCGTTCGCCTTCACTGACCCATATTTCCAGGATGGCCGAGCCCAGGATGTGGCCGGCGTCGCGGAAACGGCAGCGAACGTCCACGTGCGGCTGCACCTCGCGCCCGTAGCCGTGCGGCTGGGTTTGTTGCAGACACGCCTCGACATCGCGCAGGTCGTACAAGGGCGTGGTGTCGGCCTGCGGGTTGCGCGCGTTTCCGGAGCGGCGCTGCGCGCGCAACGCATCCATTTCCTGGATATGGGCGCTGTCCGGCAGCATGACATGCAGCAGGTCGACCGTCGCCGCGGTGGTGTGGATCGTGCCACCGAAGCCGGCGCGCGTCAGCCTGGGCAGCAGGCCGCTGTGATCGATATGGGCATGCGTCAGCAAGACGAAATCGATCGCCTTCGGATCGAAAGCGAACGGTTGCCGGTTGCGCTGCGTGGCCTCGCGTCCACCCTGGAACATGCCGCAGTCGACCAGGAATTTCACCGCGGCAGTCTCCACCAGAAAGCATGAGCCGGTGACTTCGCGGGTGGCGCCGAGAAAGGTGATGTGCATGCCGGTTCTCCCAGGGCCCCGGTCAGTCGCGGTCGTGCAACGGGCAACTGTTCAGTCCCAACCAGCGGTAGGCAACGCAACGCCCGGCCAGCCCGGTCAGCAGCGGCATGATGCCGATCAGGCCGAACCAGCGCAGCGGGCTGTCGAGCAGAAAGGGCAAGGTGAGCAGCGCTGCACCGATGATGATACGGAGCGTGCGGTCGAGTTTACCTACGTTGCGTGGCATGGGAGGACTCCTTGCGTGGTCGGGAAGTCAGTGGTCGGAAGAAACGTTGCGCTCCAGCGGCTGCCATTCCGGATCGTTGAAATAACGCGGGTACAGCTCGAGCGCGTCCAGCAGTTGTGGCAGTCGTCCGTCGGCAGCCAGCACGCGGGCGAGCAGGATATGCAGGTTGGCGTCGATTTCGGCGCCGCGGGGTGGGTGTTCGACGATGAAGGCAACACTGTCCTCGATCGATGTGGCCGCGGCGCGGGATTGGCGTGCCGACAGCGGGCCGCCGATTTCCGCGTTCTGTATCCAGCCTGCGACGGCGCGGATGCGGCGCATGCCTTCGCGCAGTGTGACGTCGGTGGGCCAGCGCTCGCCGTGGTCGAGCTGCAAGGGTTGCTGGCCGCTGACCGCGGGGCGGTCCACGTCCGCTGCGCTGGCCTGGGCGTGCGATGGCGGCGATCCCGCCATGGCCGCGGCCAGCAGCGAGACAAGCAGCGCCAGACGCGGGAACCGTGACCGGGTGCGTCTGGTCACTGTCGTTGGACAGCCGGTCGCCGGCACGGTGGTCGTGCCCCGCGCCAGGTGTCGCGCGGAGGTGCGTTCATCGACAGGGTTTCGTGGTGCGATCAGTTGTTTCATGCAAATGCCCGTCCCTCACCGATTTCCTCATGGGTCACGCCGTCGCGGATGTGATAGATGCGCTTGAACGTCGGGATGATCTTTTCGTCGTGGGTGACCACGATGATGGCAGTCTCGAACTGGCGCGCCATTTCGTTGAGGATGCGGATCACGGCGAGCGCACGTTCGCTGTCCAGCGGCGCGGTAGGTTCGTCGGCGAGGATCACCGGCGGCCGGTTGACCAGGCCGCGGGCGATTGCCACCCGCTGTTGTTCGCCGCCGGAAAGTTGCGACGGCATCGCCTCGGCGCGGTGGTGCACGTCCAGGGCGGTGAACAACTCGCGTGCGCGCCGACGCGACTCGGCGTTGGACACGCCCGCCAGCATCGGCAGCAGGGCGACGTTGTCGGTGACGTCCAGGAATGGGATCAGGTAGGGTGCCTGGAACACGAAGCCGATCTTGTCCCGGCGCAAGGCGCGCAGATCGGTGATCTTCCAGCCGTCGTCGTAGATCACCTCGTCGCCGAGAGTCATGCGCCCGGAGGTGGGGGCGATCACCGCGCCGAGGCACTTGAGCAGGGTGCTCTTGCCCGAACCGGATGGCCCGACCAGGCCAACCACCTCGCCCGGCGCCACCTGCATGTTCACGTTCTTCAGCGCATCGACGGCCGTGCTGCCGCTGCCGTAGCGCTTGCTCACCCCTTCGATATGGATACCCTTGCCGGCCATCTCAGCCTCCCACCGCTTCGGCCGGGTCGACCTTGAGGGCTGCGCGAATGGCCACCACGCTGGCCAACATGCAGATCGCCAGGACGGCGAGCAGCCCCACGCCTGCGTCGCGCTGGATCAGCAGGATGTACTTGGGAAACAGCGGTGCGGCCCAGGTGGCGGTGATCTTGCCGACCACGAAGCCGATCAGGCCGAGCACCATGGCCTGCTGCATGATCATTCCGGCAATGGTGCGATTCTTCGTGCCAATGAGTTTCAGCACGGCGATCTCGCGGATCTTGTCCATCGTCAGCGTGTAGATGATGAACGCGACGATGGCGGCGCTGACGATGGACAAGATCACCAGGAACATGCCGATCTGTTTGGACGAGGTGGCGATCAGCTTGCCGATCAGGATGCTTTCCATTTGCGAACGGGTGTAGACCGTGAGGCGCTTCCAGCGCCGGATGGATTCGGCCACCGTTTCCGGCGCATGGCCAGGCGCGAGGCGCACCAGCACGGCATTGACGTAGGGATTGCTGCTCTCCGACTCGTTCACCGCGTCTAGCAGTCCGGGCACCTCGGGGCGGTTGAAATCCGGATTTTCGGCAGTGCGCCGGCGGTTTTGCACGATCGCGTCGTTGTCCTTGAGAAACTGCACTTCCTGCGCATCCTTCAACGGCACGAACACCATTGGATCGCCGCTGGAGGACACCATGCGGCGGGTCAGCCCGACCACGGTGTACTCATTGCGGCGGATGCGCAGACGGTCGCCGATGGCAAAGCCGCTGGCGATGTCGGCGACCGCTTCGTAGTGACTGCGGGTCACGTGCCGGCCGGCGACCAGATACGGTGGCCAGCCGGCGGTGCCGGGCTCACCGGGAGCGATGCCGACCACCATCGCGCGTACGTCGCTGTCGCCCTTGCGCACCTGCATGGTGAGGTAGGTCACGTTGGCGGCCTGTGCCACGCCGGGCATCGCGCGGATGGCGCGCCAGGTGTCGTCGGGCAGGCTGGACGATTCGGCATACGGCCCCAGGGTGTCCTTCTGCACCACCCACAGGTCCGCGCCGCTGTTGTCGAGCAGCGCCTTGCCGTCGTCGACCATGCCGCGATACAGGCCGGCCATGGTCAAGGTGACGCCGATCAGCAGGCCCAAGCCGATGCCGGTGAACACGAACTTGCCCCACGCATGCAGGATGTCGCGTCCGGCCAGGCTTATCACGGCGCCGCTCCGGCAAGGCGCGCGACCACACGGATGCGGCTGCGTGCCGTAAGTATTTTTTCGCTGTAGACCACCACGCGGTCACCGGTCTGGAGTCCCTCACGCACCTGCACGTTGCCGTCGAGGTCGGCGGCCCCCAGTTCCACCGGGGTGAAATGCAGATCGTCATCCTTGAGCCGCCACACGCCCAGCACATTGTTCACATTGCGGAGGGCGGCATTGGGTACTACCGGCGCCGCCGGCAGGGCCGGCAGCGCCACGATCACTTCGGCCAGTTCGCCCAGCGGCGGCAGCGGCTGCGGCAGCGTGTCGAACGTCACCTTGGCCAGGGTTTCCTCGGTCACGGCATCGGCGATCGGCTCCACCCGCAGGACGCGGGCGGGCAGGTTCGTCCTGTTGCGCGAGCGCAGCGCCACCTGCGCCGGCAATTGTGCGGCCAGGCCGTGGGCGCCGAGCTGGTCGAAGCGTACGTTGATCCACACGCTGTGCGGGTCGACCACATCCACCACCGCCTGGCCGGCCACCACGGTGGTGCCGGGGTCGGCGTGGCGCGCGGTGACCAGGCCATCGACGGGCGCCAGCAACTGCAGGCTGCCGCGCTGGGCGAGCAAGGCCGAGCGATCGGCGTGCGCGCGTGCCAGCTCCTCGCGTGCGCCGTTGAGGGCGGCGTCGGCGACCTGCGATTCCTGGCGCTTGGTGGCGACCGTTTCCTCGCTGATCGCGTGGGTCGGCAGCAGTTGCTCGTAGCGATGCACCTGCGCCCGGGCATAGCGCTGGCGCGCATCGGCTTCGCGCAATTGCGCCTCGGCACGTCGCGCTTCCGCATCCTGGGCACGGATGCGTTCGTCCAGGTCGATCGGGTCCATCTCGCCCAATGATTGCCCGGCCTTGACCCGATCACCGACTTGCACATCGACGCGTTTGATGCGTCCGGCATAGGTCGGCCCGACGCGATAGGTGTAACGCGCCTCGACCGTGCCGATGCCGAACAGCGCCGGCGACACCGCGCGCGCCACCACGTCGGTGGCGGTGACTGCCACCGGTGCCATCGGACCGGAACGCAGGACCACGTAGACAAACAGCACCACGATCGGCAGCAACGCGGCCAGCAAAGTCAATGTGCGACGCTGGATCGGCAGACGTTTCATCGGTGGACCTTTGCGACGCCGCGACGGTAGATGGCGAATGCTGCAGGGGCGCTCTTGCGCATCTGTTCGCTGTCGTGCAGCAGGAGTGCCTGCATGACCAGGCCCTGGATGCTGCCGATGAACAGCGTGACCGCGGCGGTGGCATCGAGCTCCGGGTCCAGTTCGCCGGTGCTTTTGCCTTCCTCGATCAATGTGCGCAGACGCTCGCCATAACGGCGAAGCAGCGTTTGCACCATGCGTTTTGCCGCCGTGTCATCGGCCCGTTGCAGTTCGCTGAACATCATCCGCGGGACACCCGGGTGCTTGATGACGAAGCCGATATGCGCCAGGTATATCGCCTCCAGCGCTGCCAGCGGCGACTTCGCGCCGGCGGCTGCACGCTCGACCCGGGCCAGCAAACGATCGGCCACCCACTCCATCGCCGCCAGCCAGATCGCTTCCTTGTTGGGGAAGTGCCGAAACAGCGCACCCTGGGTCAGGTGCATGCGGGTGGCGATGGCTGCGGTGGTGATCTCGCTCGGATTCTGCTCGGCGGCCAGCTCGATCACCGATTCGACCGTGCTCGTGCGGCGGTCATCAGCCGACAGACGCTTGCGAGGGCGATCCATGGACATATCCATAACCAAGTAAGTAAGCGATTACTACCCTACCATGGCGCGGGCTACTGTCAATGGGCCGCCGGAAGCGACTCGCGGGGTCCTGGCAAGCAAAGGACGTGCCGCGGCTGCGGGCCGGTGCCGGTCATGCGCCGGGTTGAGGGGTGCGTTGCCGAGGCGGCGCGTGGCTCTTGCCGGGCCGGTGACGCCGGCGCCGGGTGATGCCGCCCGGACTCCCGGGAGCGGGCGCGGCATCGGTACCGGCGTTCATCCTGCCGCCGATGCCCGCCTTCCGGGAGCGCGCCCAGCCGCGCCGGGAAGCGCGGCCGCACCCGCGGTCAGTCTTCGGCTAGCGTCGCCGCGTTCTGCCGGACCTGCCGGCCGAGCAGGCCCAGCATGGCCAATGCCATCGCCAGCCCACGCCGGGCATCGGCGTCGCGGTTGAGCCGTCGCAGCGACTGCCATACGGTCGGCGGCTCCTCCTCGGCGCCGGCCTGCGTGCTGGCGTAGCGCATCAGGTTGTTGAGGTTGAACGCACCGGCTATGACGTCTTCGTAGCCTTTCATCATTTTCTGGACCATGGCGTCATCGGCCATGTCCACCACGTCCGAGATGGCCGAGAGCAGATCGACCAGGTTGTGGAAGCGCCGGCCTTGCAACAGCGGGGCCAGCTTCTCGACGAGTGCGGAAATGCCCTGCAGGGTGGCCGGATCGTTCAACTGCGGGTTGTCATGCAACAACGCATCGAAAGATCCGTTGGAGGCAGGAACGGGGTTCATCTGTGTATTCATGTGCGGAGTACTCCTCGATCAGACCAAGCCGCGGGCCACGGACCAGTAGATGCCGCGGTTGAATGCCTTGCGCATCAGGCCGCCGATCTTGGTGGCCGGTGTCGGCATCACGTCGTCGTCGTAGTCGTACCAAAGCGGCATGCCGGCCTCCAGGCCCATCTGCGCGATCGCCTGCACTTTGCCGTCGTAGGCGGCCACGGTGGTGCCCACGCGCATCAGGCCGGCCACGTTGTCGCAGATCACCGGTGACTGGTTGTGGCAACTGCCGCCGGCCTTGCTGATCGGCAGGTCGACCGTGTCGCCCATCACGAACACGTTGGGAAAGCCTTCCAGCTGCAGCGTCTCGCGATCGGTGGGCAACCAGCCTTCGTTATTGGGTGCCTGCGAGACGCCCGAGTCGAGTACGGCATCCACGGCGCGGATCGGCGGGGTCTGCATCAGGATGTCGAACTCGACCGATGCGCCTTCCTCCGAGTAGGCCACCTTGGCTTCCGGGTCGACACGCTCGAGGGTGAAGCCCGTCTGGTGGACGATATCCTTGGCATCGAATACGGCGGGCAAGGCTTCTCCTACCGGTCGTTGCAGGAACAGGCAGTTGCGCAGCAACTGGGACACGGTCGGATAGGTGTAGACAATCTCGACCTTGTCGCGCACGCCGCGCTTGCGCAGCAGATCGTCCAGCATCAAGGTGGTTTCCATCGGCGCGATGCCGCATTGATGCGGTACGTTGGGCGTCTTGGGGAAGGTGACGCCGATGAAGATGCGTCCTTTCTCGATGGTGCTGAGCTTGTGGTAAAGCTGCATGGCCGGGTCGTGCTGATAAAAATGGTCGCCGGCCTCCTTCAGCCCCGGAATGCGCTCGGGCGAGGGAATGCAGCCGGTGGACACGACCAGGTAGTCATAGCGGTGATGCTTGCCCGAAACCGTGCGCAGGCGGCTGTCCTTGAAATCAAAGCCGGAGACCTGGTCCAGCAGCAGCTTCACCTCCGGTTTGAGCAGGGTGTGCAAGGGGCGGCGCAGCTCATTCTTGTAGAACATGCCGAATGCCACGTACATGAAGGCCGGCTTGTAATAGTGCCAGGGGTCGTTGGAGATCAGGCTTACCCGCGCCTTGCCGGCGCGGATCTCCGGATACAGTTTGGTGACGAGGTTGTTGGCGGTCATGGTGCCGCCGATCCCACCGCCGACAACGACGATATCTTGAATGCTCATGGCTCGTTTCCTCCTTGGGAGTGAGTCGTGATGGCGACATCCGTGTCCGGAGGGTCGCCGGCGATACCGGCACGATGGAACAGTTGTTCGAGTGCGTGAAACGGCAGTTCGGCCGATCCGCGCCGCCCGGGGATTTCCGCGGTCAGCGTGAAAACCTGCAGCTCCGGCCAGTCGCATCGCGTGTCATGGCCCGTCAGGATCTCCCGCAATTGGCCGTGGACACGCTTGAGCGTGCCGATCTCGAGTCCCGGTGCATGGCGCACCAGAATGGCGGTGGTCGCCTGTCCAAGGGAGCAGGCGCGGACTCTGTAGCCCAGTTCGGCCAGTCGCTCGTCCTCGAACCGCGCATCAAGCGTGACCTGGCTTGCGCACACCGTGTCGTGAACTGTCACCGAGTCGGCAGGAGGCACCGGCAGGCGCCGATCGTTGCGCACCTCGCGGCGGTACTGCTTGAGCGCCTGATAGAGCGCGGCGACGTCCTGATTGACCGCCGTGCCGGACATGGGCTGCCTCCTGCAGGTGGCTATCGACCATAACCAATCGGGTCGTGATGGGGTCGTGAACAGCCGACGTTGCCGTGCAGCCGGCAGGAATTGCTCACTTGCATACCAGCACTGGCATATTGCCTTGCAGCAGCACCTTGTGCGTTTCGCTGCCGAGTAGCAACCGGCTCAGGCCGCGCCGTCCGTGCGACGCCATCACCACCAGGTCGCAATCCTTCTCGCGTGCCGTTTGCAGGATGATTTCGTGGGGGCGCTCGGCCACGTCGTAGCTGCCGCTGTACTCGACCCCGGCTTCCTCGGCCAGATGTTGTACCTGCGCCAGATACTCGACGGCCAGCGCCATCGCCTGCTCGGTGTAGGCCGGCTCGGAGGGTGCCAGTGCTTCGGACATGTAGATGAGCGCCTGGAATGCCGGCACCACGTGCAGCGCGTAAACCCGCGCGCCACAGGCCTGCGCCAGTTCGATGCCCACCTTGGCTGCGCGCAGGGAAAGCTCGGAACCGTCGATCGGAAGCAGGATGTGTTTGAACATGACGATCTCTCCGGGTGCGTGATGGGTCCACAGCAGGCAGGGCCGACGGCGTACCGCGGGATCCGGCAGCCCATCGCGCCGACCGGTGCCGACGTGACCTCGAGGGCAAATGGTGGCAGCCCCGCACGCTGGTCGTTTTGACCAACGTCAACAGTCGTTCGGATCGAGCTACTGTGGCTGGTCGGGATGGCAGGCCTCGCGTGCGGTGTGTTCGGCGCCGTGGGTGCACCTGCACGGAATCGTCGAGCTCGTCGCAGGTGTTGCCGGGTGTCGCCGCGTCGTGGTTCCTGCCCGGTGTCATGGCATCCGCGCTCCGCGCGGACTCCTCGCCCGACAGGCTCCCGGCAGCGTGGGTCGCCCCGGATGGAGCCTGCATGGGGCTGCGCCTGATGCAGATCATGGCGGATGGCCGCCGTGCGGCAGATATTGGCGGTTCTGCATGTTTCCATGGTCTTTCGCGTGACTGCCTGGTATTCCTGGATCGTCCTGTTGCACCTGGCCTGCGCCATCGTTTTCGTCGGCGCGGTCGCCTTCGAGGTGATCGTGCTGGAATCGCTGCACAAGCGCTTCGATATCATGACCATGCAACGCATCGAGCAGGCGGTGATGGCGCGCGTACGCAGCTACATGCCGGTGGTGGTGATCCTGCTCTTCCTCAGCGGCTTCGCGCTGTTCGACCTGCGCTGCGACGGCCTGAGCTGCGTCGGTTCACGCTTTGGCAACTGGCTGTTGTTGAAGGTGGTGCTGACGTTCGGCGTGCTGGGCGTGTTCGTCAATGCGATGTGGGCGATGCGCCGCGGCAGGATGGACGTGTGCCGGTTCAAGTACACCCATCGCATCGTGCTGACGTTGATGGTCGGTATCGTGTTCCTGGCCAAGAGCATGTTCTACTTGTAGTTCACATCCAGACAGGAGGTTCACACATGTCCACAGTCACGTTCCACGGCCAGCCGGTCAATGTCAACGGCCAGCTTCCTGCGAAGGGTTCGGCGGCCCCGGCGTTCGCGCTGGTGGCGGGCGATTTGTCCGACGCCACGCTGTCGAGTTTCGCCGGCAAGCGCAAGGTGCTCAATATCTTCCCCAGTATCGACACGCCGACCTGCGCGGCCTCGGTGCGCCACTTCAACGAATCGGCCAGCAAGCTCGACAATGCGGTGGTGCTGTGCATCTCGGCCGACCTGCCGTTTGCGCAGGCGCGCTTTTGCGGCGCCGAAGGCCTGGACAACGTCGTCAACCTGTCGATGATGCGCGGGCGCCAGTTCCTCGACGACTATGGCGTGGCAATCGCCGATGGCCCGCTGGCCGGGCTGGCTGCCCGTGCCGTGGTGGTGCTGGACGAGCACGACAAGGTGCTCCACACCGAACTGGTCGGCGAGATCGGCGATGAGCCGAATTACGACGCAGCGCTGAAGGCGCTCGCTTGATATAGGAGCGCCAGCGCGCTCCTACCGCTGCGGCGTGCCGATGACGGGCACGCCGAACGGCTTCGCCTGCGGATGCAGGCCCAGTCCGTGTTTCAGGCTGCGACCGATCCGCTGCGCGTAGTCCAGCATCTGCATGGCGCGGGCTTTGTCCAGCTCCTCGTTGCAGGTCTCCTGCCACAGCGCGAGCCAGTGATCGAAATGTTCCGCACGGATCGGATGCGGCCGGTGGGCTGCCATCGGGTTGCCGCGGTAGCTGCCTGCGCGCAACGCGACCGAGGCCCAGAAGGAGGTGAGCAGGCGCTTGTGTTCGTGCCAGTCGTGCACGGCGGCGTTGAAGATCGGGCCGATTTGCGGATCGCGGCGCACCTTTTCGTAGAAATGGTCGACCAGGGTGGCAATCGCCGCTTCGTCGAAAACGGCCGTGGGATTCGTTTGGGTCATGCGGACAGGACAAGGGAAACCGGACGCCGGTCCGGCCCGACGCATCCCGTCATGATGGCGGGATGCGTTGCCGGAGTTGCCGGGTTTACTGGCTGAGGCTCAATGTGCCCTTCATCAGGCCGGCATGGCCCGGGAAGGTGCAGAAGAACGCGTACTGTTCGCCTGCCTTCAGCTTGGCCACATCGATCGTGGTCGTGTCGCTCTGGCCACCGCCGAGCAGCTTGGTGTGCGCGATGATGCGGGTGTCGCCGGGTTTCTCGTAGCTGTTGGCTGCGCCGGCCTTCATGCCGTCGGCAACCACGCCGGCCTCGTCGGACGCATGCGAAAGCACCCAGTTGTGGCCCATCGCGGTGACCGGGAGTTTGCCGGTGTGTTTCAAGGTCACCGCGAAGGTCTTGCAGGTCTTCGGCACGGTGATGGTCTTCTTGTTGAACTGCATGGCATCGCTGCCTTCGATGGTGGTCGCGCATTCGGCGGCCATCAACGGGGTGGACAGCAGGGCCAGCAGGGCAACGGCAATCAATTTGCGCATGGTGGAATGCTCCAGTTGAAAAATGAGAAATGCGCATGCATTCTGCGATGCGGCGTGCGAGGCAGCTCTGATCTGGGTCATTGCCCGTTGGCTTGTGCTGCCGGAGACTGCGGGCAGGCCCCGCAACGTGAGGACAGACGATGACCCACGTCGTCACCGAAAACTGCATCAATTGCAAGCACACGGATTGCGTGGAAGTGTGTCCGGTGGATTGTTTCCATGCCGGTCCGAATTTCCTGGTGATCGATCCGGACGAGTGCATCGATTGCACCTTGTGCGTGGAGGAGTGCCCGGTCGGAGCGATCTTCCCCGAGCTGGACGTGCCGGCCGGGCAGGAGATCTTCATGTCCATCAATGCCGAGTTGGCGAAGGAATGGCCGGTACTGACCAGCAAGATTCCATCGATGGAAGACGCCGACAAGTGGGACGGCGTGCCGAACAAGCTGCCGTTGCTGAAGCGCTGAACCGGGGCTGCGCGCCACCCACTTGCGCACCCACCAAGCAAGGCTCCCGGGGCCGCCAGAATGAGACGGGGCAACCCATCCCGGCCTTCACGCCGATGATCCCGGGTTGTCGGCGTGCGCTCCATTCGGTGGAACAATCCGACGGTGTGGATTAGGCTCGACCGGGTGCCTGGGCCTGGTCGGCCCATGCTTTCGCCACCCGTGGGAGTACATTGATGAACGACGCCGCACAACCGTTGACCGACGATGACACCGAACTGTCGCCATGGTGGTTGCGCACCGTGGCGATCGTGCTGGTGGTGGGCTTCGCGGGGTTGCTGGCGATCACCATGCTGGCCTATCGCCATGCACCGCCGATCCCCGGCCAGGTGGTGGACGCGCAGGGCAACACCGTATTCAGTGGCGACGACATCAGCAAAGGGCAGGCGGTATTCCTCAAATATGGCCTGATGGACAACGGCAGCATCTGGGGCCACGGTGCCTATCTCGGGCCGGACTACTCGGCCGAAGCCCTGCACTTCATTGGCCAGGACACCGCCGCAGCGATTGCCGAGGAGCAATTCGGCAAACCGCTCGCCGAGCTGGATGCATCCAAGCAGGCGGCCGTGCGCGCCGAAACGGCGGTGGCGCTGAAGACCAATCGCTACGATGAACAGGCCGACGTGCTGCGGCTGACCGCGCCGGAGGCGGCTGCCTACCGGCAGCAGGTCGACTACTGGACCCACTACTTCAAGGATCCAACGAAAAACGGCGGGCTCAAGCCCGACCTCATCACCGACCCGACCGAATTGCGTCAATTCGCCGCTTTCGTCACCTGGGCCGCTTGGGCGTCGGTGGCCGACCGGCCTGGTACGGATGCCTCGTATACCAATAATTTTCCGTACGACCCCAGCGTCGGCAACACGCCCACCTCCGATGCGCTGCTGTGGAGTGCGCTGAGCCTGCTGCTGCTGTTGGCCGGCATCGCCGCGGTACTGCTGGCGTTCGGGAAATTCGACTACCTGGGCTGGATCAGCCGGGGCCACAACGTGCAGGCGCAACTGCTGCCGGGCAAGGCCAGCCCGGGCCAGCGTGCGCTGGTGAAGTTCTTCGTGGTGGTGGCTTTGTTGTTCCTGATGCAGACCCTGGTCGGTGGCGGCGTTGCCCATTTCCGTGCCGATCCGGGCAGCTTCTACGGCTTCCAGTTGGAGAACATCTTCCCCAGCAACCTGCTGCGGACCTGGCATCTGCAGACCGCGATCTTCTGGATCGCCACCGCCTACGTCGCCGCGGCGCTGTTCCTGGGCCGTTCGTTGCGCGCCGATGAGCCGCGCTGGCTGGCCGGCTGGGTGCATCTGCTGTTTGCCGCGTTCCTGGTGGTGATCGGCGGCAGTCTGCTCGGCGTATGGGCCGGCATCGCGCAGAAGCTTGGCACCTGGTGGTTCTGGTTGGGCAGCCAGGGCTGGGAGTACCTGGAACTGGGCCGGATCTGGCAGTACTTGCTGGTGGTCGGGCTGTTGGTGTGGTTCGGCATCCTGTGGGCGCTGGCGCGGCCGCGCGCCGTGGCCAACGAGAAGGCGCGTCCGCTGGCGAAGATGTTCATGTTCGCCTCGATCGCAATCCCGGTGTTCTACGTGCCTGCGATGTTCTTCGGCGCCGAGACCAACTTCACCGTGGTCGACACCTGGCGCTTCTGGATCATTCACCTGTGGGTCGAGGGCTTCTTCGAGTTCTTCGCCACCACGGTGGTTGCGCTGACCCTCTACCAACTGGGCCTGGCCCATCGCAACGTGGCGCTGCGGGTGATCTACCTGGACGCGATCCTGTACTTCCTCGGCGGCCTGATCGGTACCGGTCATCACTGGTACTTCTCCGGACACACCAACTTCAACATGGCGATGTCGGCAATGTTCTCGGTGCTCGAGGTGGTGCCGCTGACCCTGCTGACCCTGGATGCCTGGGACTTCGTCAAGGCCACCAAGGGCAAGGTCGACGTCGACGGCAAGCCGACCCGCGTGCCGCACAAGTGGACGTTCTACTTCCTGATGGCGGTGGGCTTCTGGAACTTCGTCGGCGCCGGCATGCTCGGCTTCTTCCTCAACCTGCCGATCGTCAGCTACTACGAAGTGGGCACCCAGATCACGCCGACCCACGGCCATGCCGCGCTGATGGGCGTGTTCGGTATGCTGGCGCTGGCGCTGATGGTGTTCACTTTGCGCCAGACCAGCAGCGAGGAGCGCTGGCCGGGCATCGAGAAGTACGTCAAGGTCGCGTTCTGGGGTACCAACGTCGGCCTGGCGATGATGTTGCTGATGAGCCTGTTCCCGAGCGGCGTGCTGCAGCTGTGGGATGTGCTGCAGAACGGCTACTGGCACGCGCGCAGCATCGAGTACATGAGCATGCCGCGTTCGCAGGTCATCGAGTGGCTGCGCCTGCCCGGCGACCTGGTGTTCATCATCTTCGGGGCGATCCCGCTGGTGATTGCCACGTTCAAGGGCTGGCTGGGCGTGCGGGCAGACGCGGCGGCAGGACGCCGCTGAGTGACCGTTGCGCATGAAAAACCCGCGCCGGTGGAGACCGGCGCGGGTTTTTGGTTGGGTGTATCCGGAGCAAAGGCATCGCGGCCGATGCTCCTTGCCGCGAAGTTACTTGCCGATCACCCGCACCATCTCCAGGCACTTGTTCGAGTAGCCCCATTCGTTGTCGTACCAGCTGACCAGCTTGACGAAGCTGTCGTCCAGCGCGATGCCGGCGGTGGCGTCGAAGATCGAGGTGCGCGGATCGCCGCGGAAATCGGTGGCCACGACCTTGTCCTCGGTGTAACCGAGGATGCCCTTGAGCGGGCCCTCGCTCTGCGCCTTCATCTCCGCGCAGATCTCCTCGTAGCTGGCGTCCTTGTCCAGCTCCACGGTGAGGTCGACCACCGACACGTTCGAGGTCGGCACGCGGAAGCTCATGCCGGTGAGTTTCTTGTTGAGCTCGGGGATCACCACGCCGACCGCCTTGGCTGCGCCGGTCGATGAGGGGATGATGTTCTCCAGGATGCCGCGACCGCCGCGCCAGTCCTTGTTGCTGGGGCCGTCGACGGTCTTCTGGGTGGCGGTGGTGGCGTGCACGGTGGTCATCAGGCCGCGCTTGATGCCCCACTTGTCGTTGAGCACCTTGGCCAGCGGCGCCAGGCAGTTGGTGGTGCAACTGGCGTTGGAGATGATCGCCTCGCCCTTGTAGGTCTCGTCGTTGACGCCGTACACGAACATCGGCGTGCCGTCCTTGGAGGGCGCGGACAGGATCACTTTCTTCGCACCGGCGTCCAGGTGCTTCTGGGCGGTCTCCGCGGTCAGGAACAGCCCGGTCGATTCGATCACCACGTCGACTCCGACCTCGCCCCATTTCAGGTTGGCCGGGTCGCGCTCCTGGCTCAGCCGGATGCGCTTGCCGTTGACCACCATATGGTTGCCGTCCACCTTCACCTCACCCTCGAAGCGGCCATGCACGGAGTCGTGGCTCAGCATGTAGGCCAGGTAGTCCGGCTCCAACAGGTCGTTGATCGCGACGACCTCGATGTCCTGGCTGAAATTCTGCACGGCGGCACGCAACACATTGCGACCGATGCGGCCGAAGCCGTTGATACCGACCTTGATGGTCATGAGGTGACGTCCTCCTGAAGGGTGGAAGCGATGCCGCGCCCGCGGCGGGTAGGGACTTGCATTTTAGCGCCAATCCACGGCGCCTGCCTGCTGCACGGCAGTGGGCAGGCTCGCGCCACGCAACGTGGTATCCGGTCTGGATGCCGGCATGGTGCGGCAGCGAAAAGTCGCCGGGGTCTGTGGCAGACTGCGGTAGGTTTCCCAGCAGCGTCCTTTGCATGAGCCTCACCCACCGCCTCGCCGCCATTTTGTTGGCCTGCCTGATCACCGCGCCGACCCATGCGTGGGGGCCACTTGGTCACAGCGTCGTTGCGGAACTGGCGCAGCAACGCCTGAGTCCGGCCGCCGAAGCCGAAGTGGAGCGCCTGCTGGCGCCGGAGCACACCAGGTCGCTGGCCGACATCGCCAACTGGCCCGACCGGATGCAGAACGATCCGGCCATGAAGTACCTGTGGCAGCGGACCCGCAGCCAGCACTACCTCAACTTCCATGGTGGCAGTTCCTGCGTTTACGTGCCGCCGCGGGATTGTCGCGACGGCCGCTGCGTGGTGGCGGCGCTGCAGCATTACGTCGACGTGCTGGGCGATCGCGGCAAGCCGGACGAGGTGCGCCGCCAGGCCCTGAAGTTCGTGGTGCACTTCGTCGGCGACATCCACCAGCCGTTGCATGCCGGCTATCGCGACGACAAGGGCGGCAACACCTACCAGGTGCAGTTCGACGGCAAGGGCAGCAACCTGCATCGGGTGTGGGACTCGGGCATGCTCTACACCCGTGGCCTGGACTGGCAGCAGTATGCGCAGCGGCTGGACTCGGCGATGCCGGTCAGGCTGCCGCCGCCGATCGCACCGCTGGACAACCCCTACGCGCAGTGGGCCGAGGAATCGTGCCGGATCACCGCCGGGCCGGGCTTCTATCCGGCCAAGCACCAGATCACCCCGGCCTACGTCCATACCTGGCTGCCGGTCGCCGACCGGCGCCTGGGCGAGGCCGGTCGGCGCCTCGCCCAGGTGCTCAACCTGGCCCTGACCCCGACGTCAACGACGAGCCGTTGAACACCGGACGCTGCTATTGCGCCGAATGACTTCTCGCCCCGATGTTGCGATCGAGGAAATCCAGCATCTTGTCGTAGAACTCCAGCCGGTGCGCGGGCAGGAAGAAGCCGTGCCCCTCGTGCGGTTCGACCAGTGATTCATACGGGATGTGGTTCGCGTCCAGTGCCTTGGTGAACTCGCGGAAATTCAGGAACGGTACGCGCGGGTCCTCACCGCCGTGGGCCAACAACAGGTGTGCCTTGATCCGGGACACCCCGCCAAGCGGGGAGCGGCGCAACAGGTCGGCCCGATCCGAGCCGAGCACGCGCTTGAGGTAGTCGACCCCGGCGTAGATGCGCTGGGTGTCGCTGCTGTCCAGTTGCACGCGCAGGTCGTAGACGCCGGCATAGCCGATCGCGCATTCGTACAGGTCGGGCTCGCGCACCGCGCCTTCGAGCGCGGCATAGCCGCCGTAGCTGCCGCCGTACACGCACATCCGCTTCGGGTCGGCATAACCTTGCTTGACCGCCCACAGCGTGGCGTCGGTGACATCGTCCTGCATGCCCAGGCCCCATTGGCGGTAGCCGCGCTGGATGAACTTCTCGCCATAGCCGCCGGAGCCGCGGTAGTTCACCTGCAGCACCGCGTAGCCGCGGATGGCGAGCATCTGCACTTCCGGTTCGTAGCCCCACTGGTCGGCAATGCCATGCGGGCCGCCGTGGATCACCACCACCATCGGGAATGGTGGCGTGCCCTTGGGCAGGGTGAGAAAGCCGTGCAGCGGAAGGCCGTCACGCGCGGTGAGCTGGATCGGCTGCATCGGTCGGGTGACGTGCGGGTCCAGCCAGGGTTGTGCGCTCATCAGGAATTTCGCTTGATGGGTCGCCAGGTCGAACAGGTAATAGTCGGTGCCGGTGCGGTCGCTGATGACACTGACGACGGCGTGCTCGCCGTCGCGGGTGAAACTGGAGAAAATCGCCAGATCGTTCGGGAAGTTGCTGGCCAGCGCCTTGCTGAGCTGGGCTTCTTCGCTGTTTTCGTCGATGTAGTGCAGCCCGGGTTTGCCGTCGGCGGTGATGATCGCGTAGTAGTCGAGGCCGTCGGCGGTGGGCAGCAGGTCCATCGGGTCGGCGAACTTGCCCTGGTAGATTATGGCGACCGTGCCGTCGGCCGGGTTCATCAGCTCGATCGCATCGGGCTTGTCGCCTTGCGAGACGCTCACGTACAGCCGGCTGTTGTCGCGGTTGAAGCCGATCGGCCGGATCGTGGTGCCCGACTTGGCCGAGTCGTTGCGCAGGATCCACGAGTCGTCATTTCCGCGACGCGTCCACAGCCGGATGTCGGTGAAGCCGTCATCGGTCCATGCCACGCGAACCTGGCCGGCGTGGTCGGCGATCAGGTTCGCGCTGCGCGTGGGCGCGGCGCCGATGTGCCGGGTCTGACCGGTCAGCACATTCAGCGTTTCGATATTGGTCAGGGCTCCCTGGCGATCGTCGGTGAATCGATTGGTGCCGATCAGGATGCGGTTGTCGACGGCAAGCTGGTCACCGATCGCCGTGGCTCTGGCGTAACGCTGGCTCGTCTGTCGGGTGCGGGTGGGCAGCAGGTTGCTGCCCGCACGGTAGCCAAACAGTTGCTCCTGCCTGCTACCGTCGGCGTTGATGCCGAACAGCTCGCCGGTAAGCTGTGGAGTGTCCAGGCCGTTCTGCCTGAACGCACCGGCTGCGACCAGGCGATCGTCGCTGACCCAGAAATAGTCGGCGATCATGGCATCCTTGCCGGACGGGATCACTTGCAAGGGCTTGCCGGTTTTGCCGTCCAGGATCGCCAGCACGTTTTCGTGCGGGTTTTTCGGTTTCGGCACGATCGCAGACAGGTACTTGCCGTCCGGCGAAATGCGTACCCTCGAAAAATTTGGTGCACGAAGGAAGTCGCTGACCGGGATGACCACCGGTTTCGCCGCGGCAGGCTTCGTGGCCGGTGTGATGGTCGGCGGCCCGGTTGGTGCCTGCGCTGCAAGAAGCAACCCGCTGAGGCTGCACAACAGGGTCGCGGCCCAGAGCTGCAGGCCATGTCGGTTGTTCATTCCTGTCACCTTTCTCCATGATGTCGAGTCGACCCTGCGCAGGGTGGGACGACGTCGCGGAGGCTGTCAAGAATAGTGGGTCACCAAGCGGCAAATGCTGCCCATGTTTCTGCTACGCTCCGCGGATGGCCAACCCAACATTTCTTGGCACCAAGATCGTTGCCACCCTGGGCCCGGCGTCCGACGCGCCGGGCATGCTCGGAAAGCTGATTGCCGCAGGCGTCGACGTGGTACGCCTCAACCTCTCGCACGGCGAACCGGACGACCACCGCGCGCGTGCCCGCGCGGTACGTGCGGCGGCGCAGGCCGCCGGCCGTGAACTCGGTGTGCTGGCCGATCTGCAGGGCCCCAAGATCCGTATCGAAACCTTTGCCAACGGACCGGTCGAGCTGGTTGAAGGCGCGGGATTCGTGCTCGATTGCCGCGCTGACGTGCCGCCGGGCGATGCCACCCGGGTTGGGGTGAGCTATCACGGGTTGCCGGGGGATGTGCGCGCCGGCGACGTGCTGCTGCTGGATGACGGGCTGGTTGCCCTGACCGTGCACGAGGTGGCCGGCACGGAAATACGCTGCCAAGTGCTGGTCGGCGGTACGCTGTCCAACCGCAAGGGCCTGAACCGGCAAGGCGGCGGGCTCTCGGTCGACGCGCTGTCCGACAAGGACAAGGCGGACATCAAGCTTGCCGCGGAGATCGGTGCCGATTTCCTGGCCGTGTCCTTTGTGCGCTCGGCCGAAGACATGCATCAGGCTCGCCGCCTGCTGAAGGAGGCGGGCGGTCGCGCCGCGCTGGTGGCGAAGATCGAACGCGCGGACGCGATCCCGGTGTTGTCCGAGATCATCGACGCCTCGGACGTGGTGATGGTGGCGCGCGGCGACCTGGGGGTGGAGATCGGCGATGCCGAGTTGCCCGGCCTGCAGAAGAAGATCATCCGCGAATCGGTGCAGCGCAACCGCGCGGTGATCACCGCCACCCAGATGCTGCAATCGATGGTGCACTCGCCGATTCCGACCCGTGCCGAGGTGCTCGATGTCGCCAACGCGGTCATCGACGGCACCGATGCGGTGATGCTGTCGGCGGAGACCGCCGTCGGTGAACATCCGCACAAGGCCGTGGCCGCGATGCACCGGATCTGTCTCGGTGCCGAACGCCAATTCGAGCCGAAGGACGACCTCACCGCCGGCAACCACCGGCTCGACCGCACCGACCAGGCGATCGCGCTGGCCGCGATGATGCTGGCCGCCAAGCTGGGCGTGCGCGCGATCGTGGCGCTGACCGAATCCGGCGCCACCGCGCAGTGGCTGTCGCGCTACCGCACCGCGATGCCGATCTACGCCCTCTCGCCGATGGTCGATGCGCGCCGGCGCATGCTGCTGCTGCGTGACGTGCAGCCGATCGCGTTCAACCAGGAGGCACACAGTTCTGCGGCCTACGCGCGCGCCGCGGTGCAGCAGCTGTTTGCCCAGGGACGCCTGAGCGAAGGCGACCGGGTGGTGCTGACCCACGGCGATCACGTGGGCCGGGGCGGCGGTACCAATACGCTGAAACTGCTTTCGGTCGGCCCCGACGGCATGGTGGAAAGCCTGCGCGACCTGTGAGCCGGCACCCGCAAGCATCGCCCGCCGGCGGGCTCGTGCAAGTTTCATCGCGCCGCGCAGGCTGCTGGCGGGCGATGCTCTTGCTCCATGCCCGTTCTCGACGCGGGCCTGCCGCCGCCCTGGCTGAACGCCGCCGCCCGCCGCCATCGCGATGACGGCGGCTGGACCGGCAGGCGGCTACACTGGAACCATCGTTCGTGTACCGGAGGTCGCCATGAAAACCCTGTTTCGTCCAGTGCGCCGGGTCTTGACACTCGTGCTTGCCCTGGGTTTCGCCGCACCGGTGCTGGCCCAGGCGGTCAAGGTCAGCCAGGACAACCTGTATCGCTACTGGATCCTGCTCAATACCTCGGTGCAGATGGATGCTCCCATCAGCGGGCTGAACCTTACCGAGCCCGGCTGCGTGGCCGTGACCTACACGATCGGCTCCGATGGCGTGCCGATGGACGTGCAGGTGGCCAAGGTGGTGCCCAAGAGCGACCTGGGGCCGATGGCGCGCAGCGCGGTGGCCAACTTCCGCTACGGCCCTTCGCTGAACAACGGCATCCATCAGCCGGTCGCCACGTACTACATCGTGCCGTTCAACGGGCCCAAGGATCCGGTCGAGCGTGAAAAGCTGATGGCCCCGTGCAAGCTGCCCGGCTACCCGTCCTGATTCGGTGGGGATAGCGAGGCGGCGGAATGCCGCCTTGGCGTGTGACGCACCCGATCTGGCCTATAATCCCCGCTTTGAACCATGCCGCGTCGACCCCGAGGCGGCACCCACCATGTGCGGCCGGGCAAGCCCCCGCCAGCGGAGCCATCATGAGCATTGAAGATCTCGAAAGCGTCGCCCTGGCGATGGTCGCGCCCGGCAAGGGCATCATCGCGATCGACGAGTCGACCAATACCATCAAGAAGCGTTTCGAGGCCGTCGGCATCGAGAGCACCGAGGAGAACCGGCGCGCCTACCGCGAAATGCTGCTGACCACCCCGGGCCTCAGCGAACACATCTCCGGTGCGATCCTGTTCGATGAGACGATCCGCCAGTCCACCAAGGATGGGGTGCCGTTCACCCAGGTCATGAAGAAGGCCGGCATTATCCCCGGGATCAAGGTCGACAAGGGCCTGGTGCCGCTGGCCGGCTTCCCCGGTGACGTGGTCACCGAAGGCCTCGACGGGCTGCGTCCCCGCCTGCAGGAATATGTCAGGCTGGGTGCCCAGTTCGCCAAATGGCGTGCGGTGATCAATATCTCCGCGGAGAATCCCAGTTCCACCGCGATCGAGGCCAATTGCCACGTTCTGGCCCGTTATGCGGCGCTGTGCCAGGAAGCCGGCCTGGTGCCGATGGTCGAGCCCGAAGTGATCATGGACGGCGATCACAGCATCGAAGTCAGCTACGAAGTGCATGAAGCCGTGCTGCGCAGCCTGTTCAACGCGCTGTACGAACAGAACGTGATGCTCGAAGGCACCATCCTGAAAGTCAGCATGGTCATCCCGGGCAAGGATTCGGACGAAAAGGCGGAGGTCGAGGAAGTGGCCGAGGCCACCGTGCGCGTGCTGAAGTCGACCGTGCCGGCCGCGCTGCCGGGTATCGTGTTCCTGTCCGGCGGCCAGTCCGACCAGGAGTCCACCGCGCATCTGAACGCCATGAACCAGATCGGACCGCATCCGTGGCCGCTGTCGTTCTCCTACGGCCGCGCCATGCAGCAGGCCGCGCTGCAGCTGTGGTCCAAGGACATGAAGGCCAATGTCGCCGAGGCCCAGAAGATCGTGCACGGGCGTGCCAAGGACAACGGCCTGGCCGCCCTGGGGCAGTGGAGCGGCTGATTGCCGCAGGGTACGGCCAGCTTTCGGGCCGGGTGGTCGATTGCGCCAGGCGGGACGCAGCCAAACGGTATCGCCCGCTCGCGGGCGATACCGTTGCCGGGAATAGGGCACGCTCCGCAAAACCAAAGAAGGCGCCCAGGGCGCCCTCTTTGCCGGTTACCGGGTTTTCAGCCGGATCAGAAGCGGTACTCGGCACCCACCGTGTACACACGATTGCCGATGTCCAGCCCTTGCTTGGAGATGCTGTAGTAGTCGAAGTTTGCCCCGATGCTCCAGTTCTTGTCGATGTCGTAGCCGGTACCCACGCCAGCGTACCAGTCCAGAGACTGCTTGCTGGCTTTCTCGTCGAAGGGGTTTGCCGGGTCGTTGGATTTCAGCGTGGCGTGCAGTTTCCACACGAAGGCACCGCCACGCGCCGAGATGTACCAGGCGTCGGTCGGGTTGAAATGCCCGTTGATGCCGGCCGTCCAGCCATCGCCGGAGAGCTTGGAATAGGCGGTGGCATCGCGGTAGCTGATGCTGTCCAGATCGGTGTAGCCCGCTTCGAAGCCGATGAACTGCGTGCGATAGCCGGCATTGAGGATCACGGCCGTGCCATGGTCGCTACCCAGATCGAAGTCATTCAGCGTAGCGTGGTAACTGGCACGACCGGCGCCAAGGTTCACGAATCCACCGGTGAGGTCCTTGGCCTGCACGCTGGCGGCACTCAGCGTCGAGCCGGCCAGCATGGCCAACGTCAAAAGCGTCTTCTTCATCAAAATCCCCTGTCCAATGTTTTTGGTTGTTGCTCCTGGTGATGCCCGATACGCCGCGGCGCTGCGACATCCACCGCGTATTGTAGAAGTGGCGTGCCGCGCATGAAACAAAGGAGGCGCCTTGCGGCGCCTCCTTCTTGTAGGCAAACATCCCGACGAGGTGTCGGATTTCACCCCGGTGGATCAGAAGCGAAATTCAACGTTGGCCGAGATCATGTCCGTGCTGAGGTCAACGCGGTTCTTCTTGGCTTCGAAGTAGTCATAGTTCACGCCGACGCTGAGGTTCCGTGTGATGTTGTAACCGATGCCTGCGCCGGCATACCAACTGGTGTCGTCCACGTTCTTGCGCACGGGGTCCACAATCTCATTGGTCAAGCCATAGCCGGACCAGCTGTACAAGCCTGCGCGGCCGCTCAGGTACCAGTCGCGGGTCATGTCGAAGCGGGCGTTGGCGCCCAGGGTCCAACCGTGCAGGCTCGTCTTGTCCCTGGCGAGGACCGGGTCGTCGTTGAAGATGTTCTTGGTGCGGATATTGCCCAGGTCGTTGTAACCGACTTCCGCACCCAGCGCGAACTTGGGCGAAAGTGACCAGCGGTGGCCGACATTCAGGGCATAACCGGTGTCGTTGTCGTCATACGGGCCACGGTCGATCGTGGTGCGGCCGACAGTACCGTTGATGAACCAGCCACCGTTGTCGCCCGGAGCGCTCTGCGCGAACGCAGCGGGGACGGCCAGTAGGCCGGCGGAGGCAAAGGCGAGGGCGAGAAGTGTTTTCTTGGTTTTCATGGGTGATGCTCCAGTAGTCAGGGCAGTCGGCCGGAAGGGGGGGAGGCCGCTGCCAGCCGCGTGATCGTCCAGGCTGGACGATCACGCGGTACTAAGATGAGGCAATTCGGGAAAGATTCAATACTTGGTAGTTTATTATTAAGCGGGAATTAAGAAGACCCAACGGACGCTGAAGCACCGCATCCCGGAAGTACCGCCTGCGGGCGGGCGGATTGGCGGTGCTCGTCGGCTTTGCAGCCGACGATCTGGCTTGCGCCAGGAGCGAACGGCCGGCCGGGGGCACCGTCAGCCGCGCGACAACGCCCCTGCAGATCGGCGACAATACGTGCTTTTGCACCCGCCGGAGACTGCCTGATGACCACCCGCCGCGAACTCGCCAATGCCGTGCGAGCCCTTGCCATGGACGCGGTCGAGGCCGCGAAGTCGGGCCACCCGGGTATGCCGATGGGCATGGCCGACATCGCCGAGGTGCTGTGGAACGATTTCCTGAAGTTCAATCCGCTCAACCCGAAGTGGTTCAATCGTGACCGCTTCGTGTTGTCCAACGGCCATGGCTCGATGCTGCAGTACGCACTGCTGCACCTGACCGGCTTCGACCTGCCGATGGAGCAGCTCAAGCGCTTCCGCCAGTTGCACTCGAAGACCGCCGGCCACCCCGAAGCCAGCGAAACGCCGGGCGTGGAAACCACCACCGGGCCACTGGGGCAGGGCCTGGCCAATGCGGTGGGTTTTGCGCTGGCTGAAAAGATCCTCGCCGCGCATTTCAACCGCCCCGGGCACGACGTGGTCGATCACCACACGTACGTCTTTCTTGGCGATGGCTGCCTGATGGAGGGCATCTCGCACGAAGTGGCCTCGCTCGCCGGCACCTGGCAGCTAGGCAAGCTGGTGGCGCTCTACGACGACAACGGCATCTCGATCGACGGCGAAGTCCACGGCTGGTTCACCGATGACACGCCGGCACGCTTCGAGGCCTATGGCTGGGACGTGATCCGCGGCGTCGATGGTCACGATGCCGAGGCGATCAAGCAGGCGATCGCGAGTGCTACGGCGCAGCGCGCCAAGCCGACCCTGATCTGTTGCAGGACCATCATCGGCTTCGGCGCACCGAACAAGCAGGGCAAGGAAGCAAGTCACGGTGCCGCACTGGGCAAGGACGAGATCGCCGCCGCACGCGCGCAATTGGCTTGGAAGTACGCGCCATTCGAGATTCCGGCCGATATCTACGCCGGCTGGAATCACAAGCAGGCCGGCGACGCCGCCGAGCAGGCCTGGAACGACGCGTTTGCGAAATACGCCGCCGCGCACCCGGAACTCGCCGCCGAGTTCCAGCGCCGTCTCGCCGGCGAATTGCCCGCCGACTGGGCCGGGCAGTCGCAGGCGTATATCGCGAGGCTGCAGGCCGAGGGTCCGGACGTGGCATCGCGCAAAGCCTCGCAGATGACGCTGGATGCATTCGGCCCCCTGCTGCCTGAACTGGTCGGCGGTTCGGCCGACCTGGCCGGCTCCAACCTCACCAAGTGGAAAGGCAGTCTCGACGCGGCCGCCGGCAACAGCTCGGGCGGCAAGGGCAACTACATCCACTACGGCGTGCGCGAATTCGGCATGACCGCGATTGCCAACGGCCTGGCCCTGCACGGCGGCTTCATTCCCTACGATGCCACCTTCCTGGTGTTCTCCGACTACGCACGCAACGCCGTGCGCATGAGCGCGCTGATTCCCGCCCACGCGATCCACGTCTATACCCACGACTCGATCGGCCTGGGCGAGGATGGCCCCACCCACCAACCGGTGGAACACATGGCCAGCCTTCGCTACATCCCCAACAATCATTTGTGGCGCCCGTGTGATGCGGTGGAATCGGCCGCCTCGTGGAAGGCCGCGATCGAGCGCCGGGGCGCACCCTCGTGCCTGGTGTTCTCTCGCCAGACGCTGAAGCACCAGCAACGCAACGGGCAACAGGTCGCCGATATCCTGCGCGGGGGCTACGTACTGTCCGACCCGTTGGATACGAAGTTCCAGGCGATCCTGATCGCCACCGGCTCGGAAGTGGAGCTGGCGATGGAGGCGGCCCGTACGCTGGCCCAGCAGAACGTGGCCGTGCGGGTGGTCTCGATGCCGTGCACCGAAGTCTTTGACGCGCAGCCGCTGGAATACCGCGAGGGCGTCCTGCCCGGCTGGTGCCGCGCCCGCGTGGCGGTGGAGGCGGGCAGCGCCGATTTCTGGCGCAAATACGTGGGGCTCGACGGTGAAATCATCGGCATGACCACCTTCGGCGCCTCCGCCCCCGCACCGCAATTGTTCGAGCATTTCGGCTTCACCGTCGCCCACGTTGTCGATGCGCTGAAACGCGTAATCTCCTGACGCCCGCTCGCGGGTGATGCTGCCTGACCCAAATCAACATCACCCGCCTGCGCGCTCCTGCATCGCCTCCATCGTAAGCGCCGCCAGTCGCCGCATCCGCCCACTGCCGGCGTCGGCGAGCAGTTCCCTCAACCGCGCGCCCGCGTCATCCTGGTCCAGGGTGTGCCGCTCGGCCAGCGACGCCGCCAGTGCCCGCCCCATCGAGTCGAAGATCAGCGCGTAGGCGAACGCATGCAGCACGCCGCCGCCGAGCGTGCCCAGCCCGGGGAATGCCTTCAGCGCATTGCCGGCCACCGCCAGCACGATCGAACTGCCGGTGCGCAAGGTGAGCTTGGCCTGGCGCACGAAATCCTCGATCTGCACCTCGCTGACCTTGACCCCATACAACTCGGCCAATGCCCGGGTGAGGCCGGTGGCAAGCACGCCCTGGATCACCAGGTCGCTGCCGGGGGCCACCGCCGCCATTGCCCCGACAATTGCGCGGCGGGCGTATTTGCTCACGATGCGCTCGGCCTGTTCGGCGCGCGTCTGCGCCTCGAGCGTGCCGGTACGCTGGTGCAGGCCGGCGAGCACGGCGCTCTCGCGCAATGACTCCAGGCCCTCGGCGCCGGGCGCGGCAAGCTGGGACAACGCGTGCAGCAGCGGTTCGATGGCGGGCTTGCGCAGGCGTTCCACCGATTCGGTGCGGCCGTCGGCAAGCTGGCGCTGGTAACGTTCGCTGCCGCCGGCACTGATCGCGACCACGGCGCTGGCCATGTCGCGTGATTGCCGGCGCAACTTGGCCAGCAATTGCTCGCGTTCGGCGGGGTTCCACTGGTCGGCCTTGTTGAGTACCAGCAGCAACGGTTTGCCGAAGTCGGCGAGCCAGTGAAGCTCGTCGGCCTGGCCGCGGGTGAGGTCGCCGGCGCACAGGTAGATCACCGCGTGGGCCCGCAGCGCTTCCTCGCGCGCGGCGGCTTCGCGCGCTTCACCGCCGCTTTCCCGGCTGCCGGGCACGTCGGCCAGCACCAGGCTGCGACCATCGGGCAGGGTGCTGTCGTAGTGGCCGACCGCACGCGTGGTGCCGCCACGCACATCGCTGGCCAGTTGCGCCTGTGGCGCCAGTGCACGGATCAGGCTGGACTTGCCGGTGGAGATCTCCCCGAACACGGCAACGTAGAGGCGTGCATCCCGCCGGCGCCGGTCGAGTTCATCCAGCTCGGCGGCGAGCAGGCCGGTATCGGCGCCGTGCTCGCGCAACTGGCCGATGCGCTGCTCCAGATTGTCGCGATCAGGCACCGGCAGCGGTCGGCGCTTGCGTCGCGGGCGTAGAAACCACCACAGTACGCTCAAGCCGGCGGCGGCGAAGATCCCGAGCAGCACACCGAGCGTCCATTGCAGCGCGATGGGCAAGGTCAGGAATCGCTGGGTCAGCGCGAGGAACCGCTCGGTGGCGGCGAGCAACAGCCACAGCAGCGCGGCCAGTGCCAATGCGGCGAATAGCAATCGCAGACGTCGGGACATGCGTGCATTCTAGCCGGTAGGTTGAAGGGGCCGGGATTACGGGTACGGCTGGGTGGGGTTTGAAACCAGCCCGGCATTTCCCGCTAGCTGCGCAGGAAAAGGAACACCGTGCAATCTCACATCTTTCCCCCACCCGATGCTCGCCGCCGTGGGCGCAATTTGGCATGATTGGGACAATCGGGGGAATTCGTGCATGCTTGCATTGCTTGTACTGAATGCGGTTCTGGCGGTCGCGACGCCGGCGGCCAGCGCCAGTGCCGCAGGTTCGGCTGGGCCAGTTGCTGCGGCGGCGGCAGGGGCGGCAGGCATGCCGGCCACGCCGCAGTTTCGCCGTTATGGCGTGGGCGATGGTCTGCCCAGCGGATCGATCTATGCGGTGGCGCAAGACCGGCATGGCTTGATGTGGTTCGGCACCGATGGCGGGCTGGTACGTTTCGATGGCATCGCGTTCAAGGTGTTCCGGCACGTGCCGGGTGATCCGCTGTCGCTCCCGAACAACCAGATCTATGCGCTCTTTGTCGATCGCCGCAACCGGATTTGGGCTGGTGGCATTACGGCCGGGCTCATCGTCTACGACCAGACCAGCGGCAGGTTTCGCAACTGGCAGCATGACCCGACCGACCCGCACAGCCTGAGCGACAACGAAGTCTGGAGCATCGCGCAGACGCCTGATGGACAGATCTGGGTGGGCACCCAGGGTGGCCTTGACCGGATGCGCGCCGATGGCAGCGGCTTCGATCAGCTACCGCTGGATGTCGGCACGACGCAGGCGTCGTCGTTTGGCCCCACCCGTGCATTGCTGGCCGGCAGCGATGGGCGCTTGTGGATCGGCGCGGAAAGTGGTCTCTACGTCCGTTTGTCCGATGGCACGGTCCGGCGCGTGCCGGTCGCCCCGACCTTTGAAGGCGATATCGGCGCGGTGTGGCGTATCGACCACGGCCCGCACGAGATACGGGTGGCGGTGTCCGGCGGGCTGCTGATCATCGGGGCTGATGGCGTGGCCAGGCCACTGGCGAACGGGCAACTGGCCAACATGCGTATTTTGGGCAGCGTACGTGACAATCAGGGACGCCTGTGGCTGGGCAGTCTCGATGGCGTGTGGCTGGAATCTGGTCGCGGGCCACTGCAGCATATCCGCGGCGAGCCGCTGCTGCCGGGTGGCCTCCCCAGCGATCGTTTGTGGCAGTTGTTCCGCGATCGCGAGGGTGGGCTATGGTTTACATTCGACCAGTCCAGCATCGGTTATCTGCCGCCAGGCTGGAATGGCTTCTCCCGTTTCACCCATGTGCCCGATCGTCCGGACAGCTTGTCCAATACTGCGGCATTGTCCGTGCTGCTCGGTCGCAGCGGTATGCTGTGGGTGGGCGGGTACAATGGTTGGGTCGATAAGCTCGACCCGTTCACCGGCGAAGTCACCCACGTTGTCGATGGTTTGAATGGGAACCTCACCTCGCTGGCGGAAGACGCGCGCGGGCGTTTGTGGATCACCGGCCCGGGCAAGCTGTTTCGTTATGACCACGGCAAGTTGCTCACCCTCGGACCCGAGCAGATACATGCGAAGCGGCCGACTTCGGTGGTAGCCGGCGCGGACGGGCTGATCTACCTTGCGTCCTGGGGTGATGGCGCGTTTGTGATCGACCCGGATACCACCACCTCGACGCCGTTGCTGCCGCCGGACGCGCCGGACAACAGCCGCTTCCCCGACCAATTGCGCGCGCACGATGGAGCCATCTGGTACGCCAGCGTGGCGGGCTTGATGCGCAGCGCGGGCCATGGCCAGCCGCTGGCCTTTGTGCCCGGCGTACCACGGGCCGAGATCTACAGTTTTGCTTTTGGCAGCGACGGGTTCTGGATCGCCACGGAGCAGGCCTTGGAGCACTACCGCTACGCCAATGGAGTGGCGACGCGTGACGATAGCGTGGATATCGGCAACCGGGACCTCATCGCCGACCTGCGCACCATGGTGGTCGACCACGATCAGCGGCTGTGGCTGTTCAGCAGCACCGGCCTGCGCCGTCTGGATCCGCGCACCCATCATTTCACCGCGTTCGGCAGCGCACAGGGCTTGTCCAACCCGGAATTCAGCAATGGCTCCACGGCGGTCACGGCGGATGGAACCGTGCTGGCCGCCAGCAACGGTGGCGTGATGGCGTTCCAGCCGAGCCAGTTGGCCAGACTCGAAAAGCCCGGCCTAACGCCGTTGCTCTCGATCACCGGGGTCAGCGTGCGGCGCGATGGGAAAGTCATTTCGTTCCCGCCGGATGAGCCGGTACGACTGCGCTGGCGTGACACCGACCTGCGGGTGGATGCACGGATCAGTTCTTACGTGGATCCAGCGGCCAATCGCTACCACTTCCGTATGCGCGGATTCGACTCAGGCTGGATCGATGCCGGAGCGCAGGGTCGCCGCGAGTTCGTGGGCATGGGTGCCGGCAACTACGTCCTGGAGGTGCAAGGACACGGCGCGGACGGCCAGTGGGGCAAGGCGGCGCCTTTGTCGGTCCACGTACAGGCGCCGCCGTGGGCGCGCTGGTGGGCGAGGCTGCTTTACGTGCTGTCGGCAGCCGCGCTGGCCGGCCTGATCCTGCGCAGCTGGCGCCGACGCCTGGCGCAGCGACACCAGATGCAACTGGTCGAACAGCAGCGGCAGATGGCCGAGAGTGCCAGCGCCGCGAAGACGCAGTTCCTGGCCACCCTCAGTCACGAGATCCGTACGCCGATGACCGGTGTCATGGGCATGGCCGAACTGCTGCTGAGCACACCGCTGAATCCACGCCAGCAGGAATATACGCGTGCGATGCAACGCTCCGGCAGCATGTTGCTCAAGCTGCTCAACGATGCGCTGGACCTGGCACGGATCGAGGCCGGCCGGCTGGAACTGGAGCCGGCGCCGTTCAATCCGCGCCAGTTGCTGCAAGACGTGGCGCAGCTGGAGCAGGGACTGGCGCATACCAAAGGCGTCCGCTTCGTGCTGGAGTTGGCCGATGACCTGCCGGCACAGCTGGTCGGCGACCCGGTGCGGATCAAGCAGGTGTTGCTCAACCTGGCCAACAACGCCTTGAAGTTCACTGAGCAGGGACAGGTCACCTTGCGCGCGACGCGCTCGACCGATGGTTTGCTGTTCAGCGTCAGCGACACCGGGCCGGGCATTCCCGAAGCCAGCCAGGCAAGGTTGTTCCAGCGCTTTGAGCAAGCCGACGGCCCACAGCGTCGCGTCGGCAGCGGCCTGGGCCTGGCGATCTGTCGCGAGCTGGTCGACATGATGGGTGGCAGCATCGAACTGGAGTCGCGTGTCGGCCGTGGCAGCACGTTCCGCGTGCGGTTGCCGCTGGTCGAGCCGGCGCCCTCCACCGTGGCGCCGGCAGCGGTCGACGGCAGCCGCTACCGCCTGTTGCTGGTGGAAGACGACACCATCGTGGCGGCGGTGATCCGCGGTCTGCTCGAGCGCGAGGGCCACAGTCTGGTACATGTCGTCAACGGGTTGGCGGCGATGGCCGAGCTCGCCGTTGGAAGTTTCGATGCGGTGTTGCTGGACCTGGACCTGCCGGGGGTCGACGGTTTCCAGATCGTCCGGTTGATCCGCCAGCGCGAGCCGGCCGGCGAGCACCTGCCGATCATTGCCGTCACGGCACGTTCGGGCGGCCGCGACGAGGTGCGCGCCCGCGAGGCGGGCATGGATGGCTTCCTGCGCAAGCCGGTCAGCGGCGAGCAGCTGGTCGCGGCGCTGGCACGGGTAATCGGTGCGTCAGCGGCTGTGCCATCGGCCTGACGCCGGCGTGCCAGGAGCTATATGTCGAACTTCTGCAGCTCGAAGCCCAGCCGCTGGTATTCGCGCCAGCGCGCGCGTGAACCGTCGCGTGCCGCGGGGTCGGCGGCCACCACTTCGAGCACGCGCTGGCACGGCCGGTCGGGGCATCGCTCGCGCAGGTTGATTAGCAACGGGCGGTCAGGCGTCTCCACATCGGGCGGCACGATCAGCACCGGGGTTTGCGCGTCGTCATCGTCGCCGGCGAGCTGGTGCGGAATCATCGCGTCCTCGTCGAACTCCCACAGCAGCTCATCGATGGCCTGAGCCTGTTCGTGATCGCGGGCCAGGATCAGGGTCGGCCGCTGTGCCGCATACGCCTTCCTGGCCAGCTCGCACACCAGCAGCAGCGGCTGCTCGCGGAAGCGGGGTTTGTCGATGAGGTAGAAGTCGGCGCGCATGAATGCGGGGAATCGGGAATGGGGAGTCGGAAATGGTAAGTGCAAAGGCGGAGCAGCGTCAGCCGCCGTTGCGATTCCCAATTCCCAATTCCCTATTCCCTATTCCCGGTCAAGCAACCACTGCGCCAGCAGCGCTACCGGGCGACCCGTGGCCATCCCCTTGCGGCCGTCTTCCCAGGCGGTGCCGGCGATGTCCAGATGCGCCCAGCGCTGATCTTCGGTGAAGCGCGACAGGAAGCAGCCGGCGGTGATTGCACCGGCAGTCTTGCCGCCGATGTTGGCGACGTCGGCGAAGCGGGATTCGAGTTGGGTCTGGTAGTCGTCCCACAACGGCAGGCGCCAGGCGCGGTCGAGGGTTTCCTCGCCGGCGGCGAGCAGTTCGGCGGCGAGGTCGTCGTGTTTGCTCATCAGGCCGCTGGCATGCTTGCCCAGTGCGACCACGCAGGCGCCGGTCAAGGTGGCCGCGTCGATGATGGTGCGGGGCTGGAACGTGCGCGTGGTCCAGGTCAGCGCATCGCACAGGATCAGGCGTCCCTCGGCATCGGTGTTGAGCACCTCGATGGTCAGGCCGGACAGGCTGGTCAGCACGTCGCTGGGGCGGTAGCTGTCGCCGCCGGGCATGTTCTCCACGCTGGGCACCACGCATACCAGGTTGAGCTTGAGGCCCATCTTCACCGCGGCCACGAACGCGCCGAGCACGCCCGCGGCGCCGCCCATGTCGAACTTCATGTCCTCCATGCCCGGGCCGGGCTTGAGGCTGATGCCGCCGGAATCGAAAGTGACGCCCTTGCCGACGAAGGCGTATGGCTTGTCGCCGTCGTTGCCGCCCTTGTATTCCAGCGCGATGAGCCGCGGCTTGTTGGTCGAGCCGCGCCCCACGGCGAGCAGCGAACCGAAGCCGAGCTTGGCCATCTCCGTTTCGTCGAGCACCGTGCAACTGACCTTGTCGTGGTTGTCGGCGAAGGCCCTGGCCTGCTCGGCGATGTGCACCGGGTTGCAGATGTTCGGCGGCAGGTTGGCCAGCTCGCGGGCAAAGCGCACACCTTCGGCGATGGCGCTTGCCTGATCCAGCGATGCCTGTGCCTCGGCGCCGCCGGCGAACGCGATTGCCGCCAGCTCCGGTGACTTGGCCTGGTCGCGCGGCTTGACCGTGGCGGTATAGCGGTAGGCAGCGAAGTCGCTGGCCAGCGCGGCTACGCGCACGCGCCAGGCGAGGTCGCGCCCCGGCACGTCCACCTCGCTCAGGTACGAGACCGCCTCGGTCACGGGTAGGCGGCCCAGTGCGCGGGCGGCCTCCTGGTTGACCTTCTGGAATCGCCCGCCATCGAAGGATTTCTGCGCCCCCAGGCCCACCACCAGCACGCGTTTCGCACTGATCCCGGCCGGGGCGAACAGCACGCTGGTGCTGCACGCCTTGCCGGTGATGTCGCCGCTTTCCAACTGGCGCTTGATCAGTCCATCGGTGGCACGGTCCACCCGCTCGGCCGCGCTGCTGAGTACGCTCTGCTCGTACACACCAACCACGATGCAGGCGCTGTCGACGGATTCGGGTGCGGCGGTGCCGAGGCTGAACTGAAGGGTCATGCAATGCACTCTTGTTTGGGTCCGGCCGTGGCCGGACAGGCTAGACTTGCGGTTTGCCGGCCTTCGGGCCGAGCCGCACAAGCGGGTAAGTTTATCGCATGCTGAGCATCCTCGACCGCTATTTCCTGCGCGAGTTGGCGCAAACCGTGGCCGCCACCGCAGTGGTGCTGCTGGTGATCGTCGCCGGCAGCGCCTTTGCCAGGGTGCTCCAGCAAGTCGCCAATGGCAGCTTTCCAGCCAGCGTGATGTTCCAGGTGCTGGGCCTGCGCACCCTCGATGGGCTGACCAACCTGATGCCGCTGGCCAGCTTCATCGGCGTGCTGATGGGGCTGGGCCGGATGTACCGCGAGAGCGAGATGCATGTGCTGGCATCCTCCGGCATGGGCCTGGACGGCTTGCTGCGACCGGTAGCCTTGCTGGGTGCGGTGCTGGTGGCGATCACCATGCTGGTTGCGTTGTGGCTGGGGCCATGGGCGGTGCGCACCAGCGAAGCCTTGGTGGCCACGGCCAATCGTTCGGTGATCGCCGCCGGCCTGGACGCGGGGCGCTTCACCAGCCTGCCTGGCCAGGGTGGCATCATTTTCGTGGAAAGCCTGAGTCGCGACGGCACCCAGCTCGGGCGTACCTTCGTGGCCGCCCAGCGCACCAGCAAGGAAGGCGGCGTCCGCCTGAAAGTGGTGAGTGCGGCCGCGGGCCAGTTGTACCAGGAAAGCGATGGCACTGGCCGCTTCATCGCGTTCAAGGACGGTTGGCAATACGACATTCCGCTGGGTGCCGACAACTGGCGCCAGATGCAGTACCAGCGCAACGACACCTCGCTGTCCAGCGTGCAGGTCGACGACGATGAGGATCCTGCCCACGCCAAGAGCAGCCTGGCGCTGTTCCAGTCCGACAGCCCGGACGATCGCGCCGAGCTGGCCTGGCGTACCAGCGCGCCGCCGTTGACCCTGGTGCTGTTGCTGCTGGCCTTGCCGTTGTCGCGACAAAGTCCACGCGAGCCGAGATACGGCCGCGTGTTGCTGGCGGTGCTGACCTTCTACCTGTATTACCTGCTGCTGGCGCTGGGACGCGCGCAGATCGGCAAGGGCCACTGGCACAACCAGGCTCCGCTGTGGGGTCTGCACCTGGTGGTGCTGGCGTTGGCCGGCTGGATGCTGTGGAGGCAGTATTCGGCGCGCCGCCTGCCGAAGCCGGCGCCGGACGAGTCCCGGTGAGCGCGTTCAACATCAAGCGGGTCGACCGGCTGGTCGCGATCAGCGTGCTCGGCTCGCTGCTGACGGTGTGGCTGGTGCTGACCGGCTTCGATGCGGTGACCCAGTTCCTGCGCCAGCTCGGCAACGTCGGCAGGCACGGCTACACGCTGACCGATGCGGTGCTCTACGTACTGGTGACGTTTCCGCGCCGCGCCTACGAGATGTTCGGCAATGCTGCGCTGATCGGTGGCCTGCTCGGCCTGGGCGGCCTGGCCGGCAGCGGCGAGCTCACCGCGCTGCGCGCCGCCGGACTGTCGCGCCTGCGCATTGCCGGCTCGGCGGCGGGCGTGGTGGCGGTGTTGATCGTCGGCGTGGTGATCCTGGGCGAAACGGCCGCGCCCTGGGGCGACCAGCAGGCGCAGGCAATACAACTGCGCATGCGGTCCGGCAATCTCGGCATGGGGAGCGCCAGCGGCCTGTGGGCGCGTGACGGCAACGACATCATCAATGCCCGCGGTACCACGCTCACCCAGCACGATGGGGTGGGTGAGGTGCAGTTGAGCGACGTGCGCGTATTCACCTTCAAGCCGAACGGCCAGCTCGGTCGCTTCCAGTGGGCCAGGACTGCCACCCACGATGGCCATCAATGGATTCTGCACGACGTGCGCAGCACCACGCTGGATGCGCAAGGCACCCATTCCACGACGCTTCCCGACGAGCCCTGGCCATCGAGCCTGAACCCCCAGGTGCTGGCGCAATCGGTGATCAGGCCGGAATACCTGTCGATGCGCGACCTGCGCCGCAACATGCACTATCTGAAAAGCAACGGCGAGAGTCCGGGCCGGTACGCCGTCGCGTTCTGGGGCCGTGCGCTGTACCCGCTCAACGTGCTGGTGCTGGTCCTGTGTGCCATGCCATTCGCCTTCGGCGCCTTGCGTTCCGGCGGCATGGGCAAGCGCTTGTTCATCGGCATGCTGCTGGCGATCGGCTGGTACTTCCTGCAGCAAGCGATGGTGAATTTCGGTACCGTGTACGGCATGCCGCCATTGCTTGCGAACCTGTTGCCGGCGATGTTGCTCGCGGGTGTCGCGTGGCTGTATTTCAGACGGCGAGTGTGAACGGCCGGGATTCGGGAATCGGAAGAGCGGGTGTCGTTCGGTCTACTGGCTTTGCCATTCCCCAGTCCCCATTCCCGGCCCCAAAGGAACAACGATGGAAACAGTGGATCTGCGCAGCGACACCGTGACCCGCCCGACCGGCGCGATGCGCGAGGCGATGCTGGCCGCTGCGGTGGGCGACGACGTCTACGGCGAGGACCCCACCGTCAACGCCTTGCAGCAGCGCCTCGCCGACGAACTGGGTTTCGAGGCGGGATTGTTCGTGCCCAGCGGCACGCAGTCCAACCTGCTGGCCTTGCTGGCGCACTGCGGGCGCGGCGATGAGTACCTGGTCGGCATGGAGGCGCATACCTACAAGTTCGAAGGTGGTGGCGCGGCGGTGCTCGGTTCGATCCAGCCGCAGCCGATCGTGCAGGCGGATGACGGCTCGCTGCCGCTGGAACGGGTCGAGGCGGCGATCAAGCCGATCGACCCGCACTTCGCGCGCACGCGATTGCTGGCGCTGGAAAACACCTGGCACGGGCGGCCGCTGCCGCTGGATTATCTGGCCAGGGCACACGACCTGGCGCGATCGCGCGGGCTGGGCCTGCATCTGGATGGCGCGCGGCTGTTCAATGCCGCGGTTGCCTGCGGGGTGCCGGCGCGCGCGATCACGCGGCATTTCGACACCGTTTCGGTCTGCCTGTCCAAGGGCCTGGGCGCACCGGTCGGTTCGGTGCTGGTCGGTTCGCACGTGCTGATCGACAAGGCGCGGCGTTGGCGCAAGGTCTGCGGCGGCGGCTGGCGTCAGGCCGGCATCCTGGCCGCGGCCGGGCTGCATGCGCTGGATCACCACGTGGCGCGGCTGGCCGAGGACCATCGGCGCGCGGCGTACCTGGCCGGCTGCCTGCGCGGGATCGCCGGCATCGACCTGCTCGGCCAGCACACCAACATGGTGTTCATCGACGTGCCGGCGGCGCGCCTGCGCGAGCTCGATGCCCACCTGCGCCAGGCCGGCATCCGCATCAGCATCGGCTACCTGCCCACGCTGCGGCTGGTCACGCATCTGGACATCGACGACGATGGCATCGAGCGTACGGTGGCGGCCTTGCGCCAGTTCTTTGCGCGCCGCGGCTGAAGGCATCGTCCCGCAGGCCGGCGAGGGTTTGGTTGACGCGCCGGACGGTCGAGCCTGACAGTCGCGCGCTGATGGTTTGCTAGCATGATGGCAATGAAAGCCTCCGCCCTCGATCTGCTGCAAAGCGTTTTTGGTTACCCCGGTTTCCGCGGCCAGCAACAAGCCGTCATCGAGCACCTGAGCGAGGGTGGCGATGCGCTGGTGCTGATGCCGACCGGCGGCGGCAAGTCGCTGTGCTACCAGATTCCCGCCCTGCTGCGACAGGGCACGGCGATCGTGGTGTCGCCGCTGATCGCGCTGATGCAGGATCAGGTCGATGCCTTGCGCGAAGCAGGCGTGGCCGCGGCGTATCTCAATTCCAGCCTTGCCGCCGACGCCCAGCGTGAGGTCGAGCGGCAACTGCTGGCCGGCGCGTTGAACCTGCTCTACGTGGCCCCGGAACGGCTGCTGACCCCGCGTTTCCTCGACCAGCTCGAACGCACCGAGGTGGCGCTGTTCGCGATCGACGAGGCGCACTGCGTATCGCAGTGGGGCCACGATTTCCGCCCCGAGTACCGCGAGCTGGCAATCCTGCACCAGCGTTTTGCGCAGGTGCCGCGCATCGCGCTGACCGCCACTGCCGACCCGCGCACGCGCGCGGAGATCGTCGAGCGGTTGTCACTGCACAACGCGCGCCAGTTCGTGTCCAGCTTTGATCGGCCCAACATCCGCTACCGGGTCGGCCTGCGCCACAACGCCAAGCGCCAGCTGGGTGAGTTCCTGCTCGGCCACGAAGGTGAATCCGGCATCGTGTATTGCCTCAGCCGGCGCAAGGTGGACGACACCGCCGCGTGGCTGGCCGGGACGGGCATCGAGGCGCTGCCCTACCACGCCGGGCTGGATGCGGCGACGCGCGCCAAGAATCAGCAGCGCTTCCTGCGCGAGGACGGCGTGGTGATGGTGGCCACGGTCGCCTTCGGCATGGGCATCGACAAGCCGGACGTGCGTTTCGTGGCGCACCTGGACCTGCCGCGCAGCATCGAGGGCTATTACCAGGAAACCGGTCGTGCCGGTCGCGACGGTTTGCCGGCCGAGGCGTGGATGATCTACGGCCTGTCCGACGTGGTCACCCTGAGCCAGATGATCGCGCAATCCGAATCGGCCGACGAGCGCAAGCGGGTCGAGCGGCAGAAGCTGGAGTCGCTGCTGGCCTATGCCGAGACCACCGGGTGCCGACGCCGGATGCTGCTCGGTGCGTTTGGCGAAGGCTATCCCGGCCCGTGCGGCCACTGCGACAACTGCATCGCCCCGCCGAAGACCTGGGACGCCACGGTGCCGGCGCAAAAAGCATTGTCGGCGGTGTATCGCACCGGCCAACGCTTCGGATCGGGCCATGTGATCGACGTGCTGCGCGGCGAGGAAACCGAACGCGTGCTCAGCCTCGACCACCATCGCCTGAGCACCTTCGGCGTCGGTGCGGAGATGGACGACAAGCAGTGGCGATCGGTATTCCGCCAGTTGCTGGCCGCCGGCCTGCTCGAAGCCGACGCCGAAGGCTATGGCACGCTGCGCCTGACCGCGGCCAGCCGTGTCGTGCTCAGCGGCGGGCAGCGCGTGAAGCTGCGCGAGGATGCGCGCCCAGAGCGCGCCGCCGGCCGCCGTCGCGACAGCCAGCGGGCGGCCGGCAGCGGCAGCGGCAGCCTCGGGATCGAGGCGTACGAGCAGCCGCTGTGGGACGAGTTGCGCGCGCTGCGTACGCGGCTGGCCAAGCAGCAGGGCGTGCCGCCCTACGTGGTGTTCCATGACGCCACCTTGCTGGCGATGCTGCGTGCGCTGCCGGCCGACGAGGACGAGCTGGCCGGCATCAGCGGCGTCGGCGAAGCCAAGCTCAAGCGCTACGGGCGCGACTTTCTTGCGGTGATCAACGCGCCGGCGTAGGTATCCTGCGACACCTTTGGCCGCTGCTGAAATTGCCCAGGCGCCGCGATTGCATACGTATTCAGCCGGACACGGCCAAGCGGCTCAGTGCAGACTCGGACTGTCCTGAATGCCATGACGGGGGAGACGCGATGAGCTCGGTGAACGCGACAGACGGGTCGGGTCAGCATGCGACCCTGCGGGTGGTGCTGATCTCGGGGGCTGCCGCCTTGGGTGGCTTCCTGTTCGGCTTCGATACCGCGGTGATCAACGGCGCGGTCGACGCGATCCGCGGCCACTTCGAGCTCGATGCGGGGCAGATCGGCTTCACCGTATCCTGCGCGCTGCTTGGTTCGGCCTTGGGCGCCTGGTACGCCGGCATGCTGGCCAACCGCTTCGGCCGCGTGCGCACCATGCAGGTGGCCGCCGTGTTGCTGGTTGCCGCCGCACTGGGCTCAGGCCTGGCGATGGCGGTCTGGGACCTGATCCTGTGGCGGCTGGTCGGCGGCATCGGCGTCGGCGTGGCCTCGGTGATCGCACCCACCTATATCGCCGAGGTGGCACCGGCGCGGATTCGCGGTCGGCTCGGCTCGATGCAGCAACTGGCGATCGTGCTGGGCATCTTCGCGGCCTTGCTCAGCGATGCCTGGCTGGCCCGTGTGGCCGGCGGTGCGGCCAGCATGCTGTGGTGGGGCCTGCCGGCGTGGCGCTGGATGTTCCTGGCGGCAACGACACCGGCGGTGATCTACGGCCTGCTGGTCTTGGCGATACCCGAATCGCCGCGCCATCTGGTGGCGAAAGGGCGGATCGCCGAGGCGCGGGTGGTGCTCGGGAAAGTGCTGGACATGCACAGCGATACCGCGTTGGACCAGAAGCTGGGTGACATCGAAGCCAGCCTGCAGTCGGAGCACAAGCCGCGCCTGCGTGACCTGCTCGGCAAGGGGACCGGCCTGCTGCCGGTGGTGTGGATCGGCATCGCGCTGTCGATATTCCAGCAGTTCGTCGGCATCAACGTGATCTTCTACTACTCCGCCACGCTGTGGCATTCGGTCGGCTTCAGCGAGGCCGATTCGTTCACGATCACGGTGGTTACGTCCATCGTCAACGTATTGGTGACCCTGGTGGCGATCGCGCTGGTCGACAAGATCGGGCGCAAGCCGCTGCTGGTGGTCGGCTCGGCCGGCATGGCAATCACTTTGGGTGTGATGGCCTGGTGCTTCTCGCAGGCCACCGGCAGCGGTGCGGACTTGAGCCTGCCCGGTTCGGTCGGCATGGTGGCGCTGGTCGCGGCGAACGCCTACGTGGTGTTTTTCGGGGTCAGCTGGGGCCCGGTGGTATGGGTGCTGCTGGGCGAGATGTTTCCCAACCGGATCCGCGCCACCGCGCTGGCGGTCGCCGCCTCGGCGCAGTGGCTGGCCAACTTCGCGATCACCAGTACGTTCCCGGCGCTGGCCGAGATCGGCCTGACCTTCGCCTACGGCTTGTACGCGGGCTTTGCCCTGCTGTCGCTGTTCTTCGTGTTGTACGCGGTGCGCGAGACCAAGGGCGTCGAGCTGGAGGACATGCAGGCATGAGGATCGGCTGGTGCCGCCTCTCCGCCGGTGCCTGCAGTACGGTACCGGCGATTGTGCGCCGCAGTGTGGGCATCCGTCGGGTCAGCCGCGACGGGCGACGCACAAAGCGGTTACGATTCGGAGATGGCGACGGCCGCTGCATGGCCGGTCGCGCACCGTTTGAGGGGAAACCGGCGGATCGGCTCGCGAATGAAGGGCAAGGCCACATCGATCGACATTGCACACCTGGCCGGCGTCTCCCAGGCCACGGTGTCGCGCGCACTCGCCGGCAGCCCGCTGGTCAATGAGGAAACCCGGCGGCGCGTCCAGGCCGCCGCCGAGCAACTCAACTACAAGCTCGACAAGAACGCCTCCAACCTGCGCCGGATGCACAGCGGCACGCTGGCCTTGCTGTTCTTCGAAGACCCCACCACCGATGAATCGCACATCAACCCGTTCTTCCTGTCGATGCTCGGCTCGATCACCCGCGCCTGCGCGCTGCGGGGCTACGACCTGCTGATCTCGTTCCAGCAGCTCTCGGATGACTGGCATGCCGACTTCGCCGACAGCAAGAAGGCCGACGGTCTGATCCTGCTCGGCTACGGTGATTACCTGGCGTACCGCGACAAGCTGGAAAAACTGGTCGAGCAGGGCACCCGTTTCGTGCGCTGGGGCGCGGTGTTGCCGGATCAGCCCGGGGTGTCCTTCGGCAGCGACAACGAGTGCGGCGGCAAGGAGGTGGCCGAACACCTGCTCGAGCGCGGCTGCCGCCGGATCGCCTTCCTCGGCGACGCCTCCAGCCACTACCCGGAATTCTTCGGCCGCTATCGCGGCTACGTCGATGCGCTCACCGCGGCCGGCGTCGAAGTCGACCCGGCCCTGCAGGAAAACGCCGAGAGTACCGAACACTCCGGCTACGAGGCCATGTGCCGTCTGATCATGCAGCAAGTCGGCTTCGACGCCGTCTTCGCCGCCAGCGACCTGATTGCGATCGGCGCCATGCGCGCGCTCGGCGAGCAGGGCCTGCGCGTGCCGCAGGACGTCGCCCTGGCCGGCTTCGACGACATCGCCACGGCGAGTTTCGTGAACCCCCCGCTGACCACCGTGTTGCAGGACACCGGTCAGGCCGGGGCGGTGCTGGTCGACAGCCTGCTCGGGCTGATCCGCCGCGAACCGGTGCAGAGCGAGGTGCTGCCGGTGAAGCTGATGGTGAGGAAGTCGAGTTTGCGGTGAGGCAGCTGCGGCCGGGTATCCCCCGGAATGGCTGCATGGACCTCGCGCCGAATGCGGCTCTTGATATTCCTTCTCCCCCCGGGAGAAGGTGGCGCGAAGCGCCGGATGAGGGTGCGGGCGGAGCGCGCAGCAGGTGCCAACCGGGGACCGGGGCTGATCGGGAATTTCCCGTGCAACCGCACTAGCCGATCCTGCAATGAACGAAGGCGGCCAGGACGGCCGCCTTCGTTCATTGTCAGGTCGCGCGTGAGATCAGGCTGTCCGGCGCCGGCGCAGCATCAGGCTGAGCAGAAGCAAGCCAAGCGCGAAAAACGTCAGTGCAGCCGGCTCGGGGACCGACGTCGGCGGCAAGCTTCCCTGGTCCAGCTTTGCGTAGCTGATCGTTCCACCCATGACCAGATACTCACCCCAGCCATCACCCCAGAAGTGCACGGTGGTGAAATCACCGCTGTCATCAAACGCGGCAACGTACACCCCGGCACCGCCGTTGGTCTTGAACTGGTCGCCATATGCCGTGGAGCTGCCCACCCTGATGGGTGCATTGCTGCCGAAGGAGATGTAGAGATCCGACTGCTGGCAGCAGGTTGCCCAATCACCCACTTCGAAACCGAGGGCGTTGATCGCGCTGTCGAAGACGAAAGTCAGGCCGCTTCCCTTGGAACCCAGGCCGTTGTTCGTGCCATGGCCGGCATCCGTGCCGTCTCCGTAGGGGGAGATGTCGATCGTGTGGCCCGTGGTATAGGCCGTGGGGGAGGAGCTGTAGGCGGCATAGACGCCTGCATCGTAAATCGTGTTTCCGTCGGTTTTCCTGACGGTGTAATCGGAGCGGTCGAGTTGCGTGCCGCCCCCCGAGAATGAGAGCGAGGCCCAGTTGTCGTGCGTCGCTGTAGCGCCGGCGGCGGCTACCGTGCTGTTGAAGTTTGCCAGCCCGCCATCCCAGTCGTCGAATACGGTGGCGATGGTGGCATTGGCGGCACCGGCCGCCCCCAACGTCAGTAAAGCTATCGAAGCGATAATGGTCAGTCTTTTCACGACGCTCTCCCCGGGGTTGTGGTGTTCAATACGAAGCACATTCCGTGCCGCGATGCCCGGCTTACGTAAGTGTTTGTCTGTACAACATGTTTTTATTCGATATGCGGATCAGCCAGCCGGGCCTTTGTTGCAATCCGTAAAGAATGCCGACAACTTGAAGGCTGGGCCCTTGGAAGCGCAGGAATTGCCGATGACGCGTCCGACAATGGCGTTGGCGCAGCGCGCATCGGCATCGGCACGATCCCGCAAGATCAGGAACCACAGGGCTTGCAGGGGCAAGCCCGGCTCCCACGGGGCTCGACAAAGAAAACCCCGCCGAAGCGGGGTTTGAAGAGTGCGCGGTGAGCGGGCGTCGGTCAGGCCTGCCGGTGACGGCGAACCAGCCAGCCCGCGGCGAGCAATCCGAATGCCAGCATCCCCAGCGGACCGGGTTCCGGCACGCCCGTCGGCGGCGTCACCACGCTGCCGTTGCGGACCTGGAACATGAACTGTCCGGGTACGTTGTTGTTGGTTCCAGCAACCAACGAGTCCGGGCCGCCGTCGAGCAGGGCGCCGTTGATCAGCGAGCCGGGAAGCATGGCGTAGGTACCCGCGGCATTGCCCTGTCCGGCGTTGTAGCCGACTGCGGCAGAGATACCGCCAAGCCCGCCGCTGCCGCCGCTGGCATCCCCGGTTTCCCACTGTATCTGGTCGTAATTGAAGTAGAAGTCGAAATTTCCGGTGCCGCTGTCGGAACGGTCGACCAGGATCAACTGGAACGTGTTCAGCTTGTCCACGTGAGAGCCGTAGTAGCCGACGGCCGGCCAGGTGACGCCAAAGGCGTCGTGCCCGGCATACATGCCGGTGCCGTAGCTGGTCAGGCCGCTCCCGGCGCCGCGCGTGTCAACGTCGGCAAAAAACGGTGCGATGATCGGCTGGCCGCTGTAACTGCTGCCCAAGCCGGAGGGCGTGTAGGTGCTTTGAGGGGCGTTGAACGTCACGTTGCCGTTGTTGTTCACGTACAGCCCGGAGTAATCGGCGCCGAAGAAATTCGCCGTGAAACCCAGGCTGACCGGACTAGTCGTATAGCCGTCATCGTTGGCCGGGATCGTGTTCGAGTCGAATCCGGGCGCCACGGTCCCGGCTTGCACCGCGCCGAGGGTCAACGCACCGGCGAACATGAATACGGCAAGCAGTGCGGATCGAATCGATGTAGGTCTGGAAGTCATCAGAGTTTCCTCCCGTGGCAAGCGGATCAGGATCGGGGCCCCTTGCACCAACTACACGAAGCACGAAGTGTGCCATCCAACAAATATCGTCAGATTCAACCGGTTACGTAAGTGTGTGTCCGGCGATCAAGCCGAAAATGTAAGGTGTCCCGACGCTCTGCCCGGGAACCTGGTGCCGACGCCCCCTGAATCTCGTGCCGAGCTGGATGGGAAGTTGCCGGTCGTGCTGGAGCCGGAGCCCGCTGGGCGCGAGCCCCTCACGGCTGTCACCGGGGGCGCGCTGTCGAGGCCAGCCATCTGTCGCCCAGCGTGCTCGCGCACTTCGGTCAGATCGCGGCATGGCAACCCATGGCCGGCGGCACGAGCGGCGGCGACGTACGGCCGTGCTCCCGGCTGCCGCAAGACGTGGGTGGGTTCCCGGCGCTTGCCAGCCAGCGGGCAGGGATCAGTCCCGGCCGGATGACGCAGTGCGGCTTGTTCCGCGGCGGGAGCGCGGGCAGACTGGGGTTTCGGGACAGGGAGCGCCGCGTGCCGCTTGCACGTCTGGATAGGAGATTCGTGCCATGTCAGTAGCCAAGGTCATCGAGATCAATGCCTCGTCGAAGAAAAGCATGGAGGACGCCGTGCAATCCGGCCTGCGCAAGGCCGCAGAGTCGATAAAGAAAATCAAGGGCGCCTGGGTCAACGAGATCAAGGCAGTCACCGCCGACGATGGCAGCGTCACCGAGTGGCGGGTCAATATGAAGATCAATTTTGTGGTGGACTGAAGAGGGAGCAGGTTTCCGGTGTTCGGTGGTACAGACCCGAATACCGGGGAACCGGTCGCGATGCCGGGCGCTTGCCCGATACATTGCGGCCATACCCGCTTCCCACCCCCTCTCCCGCGGAGAGGGGGTGCGTGGGTCGCGCTTGTCATGTTTTGTGGTGGAGTCGTCAGACGGTGTTCCAACGGATTTTGGTGGTGTGTATTGGCAACATCTGCCGCAGCCCCACGGCGGAGTTCCTGTTGCGTGAGCGCTTGCATCACCAGTCCGACCTGCCGCAGCCCGTCGTGCAGGTGGCCAGTGCCGGCCTGAGCGCCATGGTCGGCCATCCGATGGAAGCCACCGCCGCGCAGGTCATGCGCGAGCACGGCGTGGAGGGTGCCAGCCACCGGGCGCGCCAGCTTACCCCAGCCATGTTGCATGCTTCGGATCTGGTGCTGGTGATGGAAAAATCCCATGCCGCCGCGATTGCCCGCATGGCGCCCGAAGCCAGCGGCAAGGTGTTCCTGTTGGGCAAGTGGCAAGATGACCTCCGCGTACCCGATCCGTACGGCCAGCAACGCGAGGAGTTCGATCACGCCTATGAGTTGATCGAGCGCAGTGTCGCCGCCTGGTTGCCTTATCTGCAGCAGCCTCGTGGCCGAACCGTTCCATGACCGGGCGCCATTCTTCCGTCCACGATGACGAAGCCGACGGGATCGATCTCGGTGCCCGCCGGGCACGCCGATCGATCCAAGTGGCTGATCCTCATTGCCACCGGCGCGTTGCTCGCGCCCAGTCTCGCCGATGCGCTGCTGGCCACGCCGGTCCACCGGGCCAACGTCATTCGCCTCATCCCGCCCGCCTCCCAACACCTCCCGCCGCAGGTACCCGCTTGCAGGCGATGCTGTTTGGCCGGGGATTGGGGCTTGGAAATTGCAACAGCCACAGCAGTGCCTGCAGGCAGGCTTCTACGAGGTGCGCAGGAGTGCGCGGCTGAGCTCGTCGGGTGTGGCAACCGTGGTGTGGGCGCCGGCTTGCTGCAGTTCGTCGCGGCTGCCGAAACCCCACAGCACGCCGATGCCGCGCATCCGGTTGGCGATGGCGCCCTCGATGTCGAAATGGCGGTCGCCGATCATGACCGCCTGTGCCGGCGCGTAGCCGAAATCGCGCAGGGCGTCGGCGATCAGCATCGCTTTTTCGCTGTGTGCGCTGCCGGGGTGGGGACCGTAGATGTGCTCGAAGGCGTCGCCGAACGCAAGTTGCTCGACGATCGGCGTGGCATGCCGTTGTGGCTTGCTGGTGACCACCGCCAGTCGGTGGCCGGCGGCGCGCAGTTGTGCGACCAACGCCTCGATGCCCGGATAGACCGCATGCTCGCGCCAGCCGTGTGTATGGAAACGTTCGTGGTAGTAGCCGATGGCCGACGCGATCCGGTCGGGGTCGTGATCGAGCAGCGGCGCGAAGCTTTGCCATAGTGGCGGACCGATCCAGCGACGCAGCTCCGCCGGTTGCGGCAGCGGCAGTTCAAGCCGCGCCAGCGCATGGCGGATACAGGCGGTGATGCCCTGCTCGGAGTCGATCAGGGTGCCATCGAGGTCGAACAGGCAGAGCATTACCCGGCGGCTCTAGCCTTCAATGCGGTGACCGCGGGCAGTTCCTTGCCCTCGAGGAATTCGAGGAAGGCGCCGCCGCCGGTGGAGATGTACGAAACCTGTTTCCCGATGCCGTATTTGTCGACCGCCGCCAGGGTGTCGCCACCGCCGGCGATGGAGAATGCGTCCGAGGCGGCGATGGCCCGCGCCAGGGTCTCGGTGCCCTTGCCGAAGGCGTCGAACTCGAACACGCCGACCGGCCCGTTCCAGACCACCGTGCCGGCCTTGGCGATCAGCTCGGCGTAGCTCTGCGCCGTGGCCGGGCCGATGTCGAGGATCATCTCCTCGTCGTCGACCTGATCCACCGCTTTCACCGTGGCCGGCGCCTGCGCCGAGAACGACGGCGCCACCACCACGTCGACCGGCATCGGCAGGATGACGCCGCGGCGCCTGGCGTCCGCCATCACCCGTTTGGCGGTGTCGAGCAGGTCCGCTTCGAACAGCGAGTTGCCGACCGAATGGCCCATGGCCGCGATGAAAGTGTTGGCGATGCCGCCGCCGAGAATCAGTTGGTCGACGCGGCCGAGCAGGTTGTCCAGCAGCGACAGTTTGGTCGATACCTTGGAGCCGGCGACGATCGCCAGCAGTGGCTTGGCAGGTTGGTCCAGCGCCTGGCCCAGTGCGTCCAGTTCGGCCGACAGCAGCGGGCCGGCGGCGGCCACCGGGGCGAAGCGGATCACGCCGTGGGTGGAGGCCTGCGCGCGGTGGGCGGTGCCGAAGGCATCCATGATGAAGATGTCGCACAACGCGGCATATTTTTTCGCCAGCGCCTCGTCGTCCTTGCCTTCGCCGACATTCATGCGGCAGTTCTCCAGCACTACCACCTCGCCCGGGGCCACCTCGACGCCGTCGAGGTAGTCGGCAACCAGGCGTACCGGCGAGCCCAGCCTGGCGCCGATCCAGTCGGCCACCGGCGCAAGCGATGCTTCGGGGTCGAATTGGCCTTCCTTCGGCCGCCCCAGGTGCGACATCACCATGACCCGGGCGCCGGCATCGCGGGCCGCCACGATCGTCGGCAAGGCCGCATCGAGGCGCTGGGTGGAGGCGATCTGGCCGTGGTCGTCGAACGGAACGTTCAGGTCCTCGCGAATCAGCACGCGCTTGCCGCGCAGATCAAGATCACTCATGCGGATGAAGGACACGGCATCACTCCGGTGAAAGACGGGGAGGAAAAGGCAACGCCACCCATTGTCCGGCCGCTGCAGGACTGATGCAAACCACGATCAGTGACGCGGTGTCGCAGGCCGGCATGACCGCATGGAATGTCCAGGCGATGCGTATCGTGTGCATCTGTCGCTAAACTGCTGCCAATCGACGCAAAGGAGTAGGTGCATGGCGACCGGGTTGGTGCTCTACAGCTACTGGCGTTCAAGTGCCGCGTACCGCGTGCGCATTGCGCTGAACCTGAAGGGTTTGCGTTACGAGACGCGACCGGTTCACCTGGTCCGCAACGGTGGCGAGCAGCACACCGCGCAATACCGTGTGCTGAATCCGCAGGAAACGGTGCCCTGCCTGCTCGATGGTGATCGGGTGCTCACCCAGTCGCTGGCGATCATGGAATACCTGGAGGAAATGTATCCGGCTGAGCAGGCCGCCTTGCTGCCGGTGGACGCGCGCGGGCGCGCCCAGGTTCGTGCGCTTGCGCTGGCGGTCGCCTGCGACATCCACCCACTGGGGAACCTGCGTGTACTGCAGCAGCTGGAGTCCGGGTTCGGTGCCAGCGAGGAGCAGCGCGCGGCTTGGTCGCGGTACTGGATCGGCCTTGGGTTCAAGGCGATCGAAACCCTGCTTGGCGACAGCGTGGCCACTGGCCGGTACTGCCATGGCGAGACGCCGGGCATGGCCGATGCCTGCCTGATACCGCAGGTCTACAACGCCCTACGCTGGAAGCTGCCGCTGGACGATTACCCGACGATTGCCCGGATCCACGCCGCCTGCAACGAACTGGAGGCATTCCAGCGGGCGGCACCGGAGGCGCAGCCGGACGCGCCTTGAGCCGGGAATGGGGAATGGGGAATGGGGAAT